>ENA-OQVM01000916-OQVM01000916.1-marine-metagenome-genome-assembly--contig:-NODE-916-length-42095-cov-15.644533_pt1 | contig 42095 bp, 33 predicted proteins | sample MGYA00237776_ERZ505498 | MGnify/ENA primary metagenome ERZ505498 (study PRJEB26159, sample SAMN06265151) | marine metagenome | isolation source: Helgoland LTER site | place: Germany:Helgoland, sampling...
ACCTCAACTCGGTCCACATCCCAAAAGGTTTGCGCTGTCGCTGTCAGTAGATCCTCAGAATAAACACCATTCATATAAACCGCGACACCTGGATCACCCCCTAGTGCTCGAAAGTTTCGACCAACGCCCCGAATGGTGGCGTCATACGGCTGAATCGTTGTGGCTGGCACAAAGTTCTGGAGATCTTCTTGATTTCGAATTCCGAAATCATCCATAAACTCTGTTGTGAAGGCTGTGATTGACATCGACGTATCCTGAATCGATGCCTCTCGGCGCTCGGCGGTTACGATCACTTCTTCAATCTTTCGACCCGTGTCTTCTGCTATTGCTACGGTCGCGCCCGGTAATACCAACCCAGACGCCACGAACAACGCAATCTTCGCTCTGCTTGAACGCATACTTCCCCCCTATTTATGAAACTTTTTGCAGCTTTATTTTTATTGGTAAGCTGTTTTTTTATTGTCTTACCTAGAAATCTTTCTCGGCTCCTCGCTTTATAAGACTTTATCTCCATAAAGTAAATAGGGTTCTATCGGCTACTTTTTACATCTATTAGTTTATAACGCTCAAAAACACGGCCTAAGCCAACCGGGTACGCCAATGCTCAAGCCAACCCGGCAACCTAAAACCGCCTCAGCGAATGACTTATACCCGCTCGATGATAATGGCCGGCGCCATGCCACCGCCCGTGCACATCGTGATCAGGCCTGTCGTTAAATCACGGCGTTCTAGCTCGTCCAGAACGGTGCCAATCAAGATGGAACCCGTTGCGGCAATCGGATGGCCCAGCGCCATCGCCCCGCCATTAACATTCACTTTTTCAGGATCCAGCTTCAGGTCGCGGATAAACTTGGCAGCCACCACTGCAAAGGCTTCATTCACTTCGAATAAGTCAATGTCGTCAACCGTCATACCCGCGCGCGCTAGCACTTTGTTTGCAGCCGGCACGGGTTCGTTTAGCATCAGCGTCGGATCGCCGCCAACGGTTGCCATTGCCCGGATGCGGGCCCTGGGCTTCCAGCCCATACGATCAGCGTAGGCCTTGTTCGACAAGATTAAAGCCGCGGCGCCATCGACCACCCCAGAGCTATTGCCCGCGTGATGAACATGATTGATTTTTAAATCGGGGTAGGCGCGTTTAACCAGCTGATCAAAGGTTTCACCCGAATCATCAATCGGCGCCGGCATAAACTGATCGAACACTGTTTTCAGCTCAGCCAATGTTTCCATTGTTGTGCCGGGCCTCGGAAACTCTTCACGGTCCAAAGCGAGTGTGCCGTCATCGTTGTAGACCGGAATCACGCTTTTATTAAAATAACCGTGATCGATTGCAAATTGCGCGCGGCGTTGGCTTTCGACGGCCAAGGCATCAAGCTCCTGACGACTGAAGCCTTCAAGCGTTGCGATCATATCTGCGCAGATGCCTTGATGGGGCTGGGGATGCAAGTCTCTGAGGTGCAAATTGCCCCCATCAACCGTTCGATTATTGGTCTTGTTGGTCAGGGTCGCGGTATAGGACATCATCTCAACGCCCCCAGCAACACACAGATCATCCATCCCGCTCATGATGTTCGCTGCAGCAAGGTTAACCGAGGTGATGCCCGAGCCGCAGAAACGATCCAGCGTCACAGCGCTGCTTTTGGTGCTCCAGCCAGCGTCCAAGGCCGCCATACGGCCCACACAGGATCCTTGATTGCCCACTTGCGAACTACAGCCGACAACAAGATCATCGACGTCGTCGGTGTTCAGATCATTGCGATCTCTAATGGCTTCCAACACCTTTGCTAGCAATCGCCCAGAGTGCAAATGCGCCAGCGCCCCCCGACCCGCTTTCCCAATCCCTCGCGGGGTTCTTGCTGCATCGATAATATATGCGTCTGTCATAGCACTCTCCTGTTTCGTTATGTGAATCTAACTCGCAAACAATGCCTCGATTGTTTCACGTTTTTTCTCGGCTGTCCTACCCGTTATCACTAAGATGGTAAATCCAGGGATTCATCTTTAAAACAGTCGCTTACGCTGAACTCACAGCCAAATCTCACCAAATTTTGACCCGTTCTTCAGCGGGCAACCACAGCGCGTTGTCTGGGCCTACGTTGAACGCCTCGTACCACGCATCAATATTCCTTAAAATGCCATTGACTCGATACTTCGGCGGCGAATGACTGTCCGACTTCAGCAACCGTAACGCTAGATCATCACGGCGATGCACGCGCCAGGCCTGGGCGTAGGCTAAAAAGAACCGCTGCTCACCCGTGTAGCCGTCAATGACCGGCGCCGGTTTGCCTTTTAAAGACAACTGATACGCATGAAAAGCCACTTCTACACCGCCCAAATCGCCGATATTCTCACCCAAGGTAAAGGCGCCATCAATGAAGTATCCTGGCAGCGACTCATAGGCACTAAACTGGCTGGCAAGCTTTCCTGTTCGCTCAGCAAAGCGCGCTAGATCCGCCTCGGTCCACCAGTTTCGTTTTACGCCGCGCGAATCATATTTGGAACCTTGGTCGTCAAACCCATGGCCCATTTCATGACCAATGACCGCGCCGATTGAGCCGTAATTCACAGCCGGATCGGCATTGGAATCAAAAAAAGGCGGCTCTAAGATCGCGGCCGGAAAAACAATCTGGTTAAAACTCGCGGTGTAATACGCATTAACCGTTTGCGGCATCATGTACCACTCGGCGCGGTCGGTCGGCGCATTAAGATCCTGGACGCTTTCTTGCCAAAAATATTGCTGGATCGCTCGAGCGTTGCCAAACAAATTCCCTGGATCAATTTCAATTTCCAACAATGGCTTCCACTGGTCCGGATACCCAATTTTGGCCTCAAACGCGGCGAGTTTTTTCAAGGCCTCAACCTTCGTGTCCTCGCCCATCCAGGACAAGGAGCGGATCCGTTGACCAAACGCCGTTCGAAGGTTTTCAACCAACGCTTCCATCTGTACTTTTGACTCACTCGGAAAATGCTGATCGACGTAAATCTGTCCCAGCAGCTCACCCAAACCTTGTTTACTGCCCACTCGGGCAACACCGCGCTTCCAGCGCGTCAGTCGCTCCTCTTGGCCAGAGAGCTGTTTGCCGCGAAAGTTAAACGCTGCCTCATCAATCTCAGCCGTTAAAAGGCTCGCATGATTGTCCAACATATGAAAAGCAAGGTACGCCTTCCAATGCGCAATTGGCTGGTTTTGGACCAGGTCAATGAGCGGACCGATGGTATCTGGATGCACCACGTTGACCGATGGTGCCGACTCGATTCCGCGTGCCTTGAAAAAATCTGCCCAAGCGAAACTCGGATACGCTGCTATAAAAGCGTTGAAGGTCGTTGGATTGTAGGTCTTATCTCGGTCACGACGATCAGCCCGCGCCCACTGCAGTTGAGCAATTTCTGCCTCAAGATCTAAAACCTGTTGCGCGACCTCAGCGCCTGCTTGGTAGCCCGCGTGATTGAGCATGCGGGCGATGTACTGCAAGTAATCACCGCGAATCTGGGCGAATCGCGCGCTGTCGTCAAAGTAGTAATCCCGATCTGGTAAGCCAAGCCCGCTCAGCCCAAGGCTTAAGTTGTGGGCATCTGGGTTGATTGGATCGATCCCCACATAAGCAAAAAAGGGTGCATTGCCGCCGACCAGTGGCGCCAAGCCAAACTCTCGGATCAAACCCGCTTGCGAATCAATATCCGCAATTCGATCCAGATCAGGCTGGACCGCGGCCAAGCCTTTTTGATCTAGCAAGGCAACATCCATCCAGCTTTGCATATAGTCGCTGACCTTTTGCGCTGGCGTGCCTTGCACCGGCTCCAGACCTTCTAAATCCTTAATAATCGCTCGGACGCGACGCTCTGATTGCTCGGCAATAAGCGAAAAGGACCCCCAAGATGAGCGCTCTGGCGGCACGGGATTCGCCGCAAACCAAGCCGCATTCACATAGCCGTGGAAATCATCACCGGGATTGAGCGCTGCCTGAGCAGACGGTAAGTCCACGCCCCAATTGCCAAAGGCAGCTGGTTTAACGTTGAGACCCTCAGGCTCGGTCGATGCCGGGCCACCACAAGCTGCGCATAACAAAGCCAACAGTCCGGCCAAAAACGTGCGTTTCATCTCTTTACTCCCTGATTTTAAAAGTATGCGGCAACCTAAAGACCACCGCCCGACTGCGCCTCGACAACGCTCAAGCCTGCTCAAAAAGACCCTTATCCGTCTTGCTGGACCGTTTTGCAAGCGCTACCGCGCACGACGCACACAGTGGAAAAACGCGCGGCGCAGAAACCTTAAAAAGATGTACGGCGACGTCCATCCCCAGCACACCATCAGAGTCCATTAAGCGAGCCGCTTTCGATGCGATCTAAGATCCTAGGCGTGTCCTGACAGCGTTTTGCATCACCGCTTTTTGCATCATTGAAACTGGCCGCCCAAAAATGAAAAGGCGGCTTTGATGCGGCCTTATTTGACGCACCAAATCAGCCGTATTCTCAAACCAAACCGCTCGGTGTGGGCGGCACTGTGACCCGCGTAAGGCAATCCAAAGGCCGAGCAGCACCAGTCACCTCGACAACATGCCTCGACGCACCCCACTTGCCGCTCTTGTGGGCATCAAATTATGCGACCTGCAATAGCCCATAACCGCTCGGGCCGATTGGTCGCTAGTCACCAATCCAATTGCCATGGAATCCAGCCGGCACACGCGCCGGTATTTGGATTCGAGCAACCGGTTCGCCCAACATATCTTGCGCGTTCAAAATCAGCACTTCGCTTTGGTCAATTTCAGGTTGATACACATAGCTGAGCAAAAAGCCGCCATCCTCACCACTGGCCGTGGGATCTTTTACGAAAACCGCTTCACTGGCTTGCCCACCGTCTAAATGACGGTATTCAGACGTTCCCGCTTCCAGATCATATTTGATCAAACCCTCACCATAGGGGGCGCTGCCAGCAAATGCGGCGCAATATCCAAATTGATGCTTTAGGCCGACAACCGCATCAGCCACTCGGGGAAAATCTACGACCCGATCATCTAATTGGGTTTCGGTAACACGCCCAGAGGCCTGATCGATGGTCCATCGATACAACATCGGTGGCGCACTGGAACCTGGCTTCATGGTGTCGTCCATCCGACAGACATCAATGACGATCTTGTCGCCATTTTCATACGCATTTAGGGGGTGGAATACATAACACGGGTCGATTTCGTACCAAACCACATCCGCATTGCCGCCATTCCTGGGCATTACACCCAACCGCGCGCCATAGCTTTCATCCCATAGGATCGGCAGGCCGGTTGTTGCCATGCCTTCAAAATTCCATACGGCCGGCAAGTCCATAAAGATGACAAAGTTTCGGGTCACATTAAAGTCATGGATCATGGTTGCCCCGGGCACTTCGATTTGCTCGGTCTGTAACAATTCCCCGGATGCAGAAGCGCGCAGGTACGTCAGATACGGCGGCGTCATACCGTAGGAGAAGGCGAGTAACTCTCCAGTTTCAGGACAGATTTTAGGATGCGCGGTCATTGCGCCTTCAAGTTTGCCACCATAGTTATTCGGCCCTACGGTCTCGAGCTCATTTGAAACCACAAACGGCCAATGCCCTTCTTCCAAAGCCATAATCTTACCTGCGTGTTGAATCACATTGGTGTTGGCCGCCGACATCGTCATGTCCCCCAAACCGTCCATCACATCACCATCCGGCTTGAGATAGAGCGGCGTTTTAACGTAACGATTGCGATACCACTTCGCTTGGCCTGCTTCAATCCGCACACCATGCAGCATGCCGTTACCTAAAAACCAATGCGCAGACTCGCCACTTTGCGGATTAGCACCATTGCGCAGCAAGGTGCCTTGCAATGATTCAGGAATCTGTCCAATCACTTTTAGATCCGAGACGGTGCGTTCTTCAAAGGTTGGCGCAAAATTATCTCGCAACCAAAACGGTGCTTTTTCTTGTATCGCTTCACTCATAGGAATCCTCTATCGGCTAATGCCTGCATGGGTTTTTAAGGGCTGATAAAGGCCAGGTTGTTAAGATCACACTTTTTTACCGCGATCTATCGGGCCTAATCCGCTCAGGCTCAAGTGTCTCAACTGACACCTTGATGTCAACCCTTGCGCCGACCCATTGTTGCTATCGGGTACAGGCGCCTTTCGAGCTGTCATCGTTCCTACGCATTGGCTAAGGACAGATCAAGCGCAGGCGCGAGTCTTCCCCCTTGATGCTTCGCAAGCGCCGGGTTGGGTGAAACGACAGGGCCTCAATGCGCTTAAAGCAGCAGTGGCTTCACGCCTCATGTTGACGTTATGCTCTAGGCTCCTCGCAAGGACCGATAGCCATGGAACTGGGCGTACTGCTAGCACCAATTAATAACCCGAGCCAGCAAAAATGGATTGCAGAACAAGCAACAAGGTTCGAAGCCTTGGGCTTTAACAGCCTTTGGGCGGCGCAGGCAATGGGTCGCGGCTTTATGATGACGGATCCTTTGTTAACGCTTGCGACGGCGGCTGCAGTCACTCGAACCATTCGGCTTGGCACGGCCGTACTCCAGCTACCACTTTATGCGACGCTGGAACTCGCCCATCGCATTTTTTCACTGCAGCAACTTTGTGGGCCTCGACTGAATATTGGGCTTGGCGCCGGCTCGACTGCCGCAGATTTTAGGGTTGCTGGCAAAGTTTACGAGACCCGCTTCAGTGACTTTCGAAATCAACACAAAGCGCTCAAAACAGCGCTAGAAACGGGCCAACACCAGGGTAGCGATTTATCGCCTTGGCCCAACCTCCTTGGCGGCCCACCTTTGTATTTAGGCAGCTGGGGTAATGGCGTTGAGATGGCGGCGCGTAACTTCGACGGCTGGATTGCATCCGCTCACTATCGCAGCACCCAGGAAATCATAGACGCCCACGCGCGGTATCGCGCGTTTGGTGGCAACAAGGCCATTGTTTCGACATTGCAATTACCAAAAGGGACGGACCTTGGCGCCCTGCGCGCACAATTGCTGGCGTTTTCCGATGCCGGATTTGATGAAACCGCGGTGATGTTTCTGCCCGGCGGGCCAAAGCCTGAAGCGGTTATCCAGCTGCTGGATTAGCCCGCCCCGGGTAATGCTTAAAAACCTGCCCGCGCGATCCGTGATAGCCTTTGGACAAATCAGCTTCTATTAGCCATGACAGACTTAACGCCTGGCGCGCTGGCGCCCCTACACAATCGAGATTTCCGGTTTTTGCTGGCGGGCTTTGCCATCGGACAGATGCTGATGCCGCTGCAATTCATAACGCAAATTCTGTGGGTGCAGTCCACTGCGCCCAACAACATCTGGCTGATCCTCGTTGCCTTTATTGCAACCTCCCGGGGCTTAGGCGGCTTGGCCTTTGGGCTCTATGGCGGCGCTCTGGCGGATCGATTCAATCGAAAACACCTGCTCCAACTTATATTGGGATTACAGGTCTTAACCACCTCTGCGATCGCGGGCTTTATGTATTTGAATCTCACCGGTTTCGTCGGGTTCGGCGCCTTTTTTATCCTCACCTTCTTGTCTTCCGGACTGCAAAGCATCGATGCCCCGACCCGACTCGCAATTGTGCCCGACGTGCTTGGGCAGCGATTAACGCCTTCTGGAATATCCCTCAATCAGGTCTCAGGTCAAATTGCGATGCCAGTGGCCATTATGGTGACGGGCATCATGATCGATCAGTTCGGGTTTAGCGGGGCCTACGGAACAACCGTGATTGGCTACCTCCTCGCCATGATCTTAATCGGCATGATGCGCTACGCGCCCAGTGCCCAAGTACAATCACAGCAGTCACAGCCCTACGGCTTAGCTCAGATCAAAACCGATATTTCCGTTGGCCTGCGATACGCGCGCGGGGAACCGGTCATTCTCTGGGTGATCATTCTACTGATTCTGCTCATGAGCCTGGGTTATCCCGCAACCGCCAGCCTAGGGCCGACTTGGGTGACAACGGAGGTGGGCGTTGCCATACCCCGCATGGGCTTTGTGATGATGTTCTGGGGCATTGGCTCGTTCATCGCAGCCTTAATGCTGGCGCGATTCGCCAACTTTGTTCACCGCGGCGCGCTCATCGCCTTTGGCGCCTTGCTGTTTTCACTTTCCTTCGTGATCTTCGTGTTGGGTAAAAACGAACTGAACATTATGATCGGCAACTTTGGTTTGGGCGCTGGCATGACCACCATGATGGTGTCGAGCACGATTTTAATTCAGCACATCGCGCCCAGCGACATGCGCGGCCGAATCATGAGCATCTTCCAACTCAATATGGCCTTCGCCCAGCTGATGACCATGCCGATTGCATTGCTCGCGCAATGGATGGGCCTCGCCGCGCTGTTCCCGATTCTGTCTTACTTAACCGTCGCTATGGTGGTTTGGGTTCTGTTGCGGCAGCCGCAGCTCATCCGGGCAACCATACGACAAACCAGCGGTTAGGGAAAAACCCGCAAGCCGATTGTGGCTCACCGACGTCACCACACGACGGGAGCCTGCGTCAATCAATCCGCTCTTTTAACCCTGCCGCACCTTGCATTGAGCCCCAAAAGCGATTCATCTAGCAGCCGCCATCTCAGCCGCCGAGACTTCGGGGGGAAAAGTGACCAGCGGGACGCCCGAGAGAATTCAAACCCCGTTTGATCTCATAAGAAAAGTTCCTGTTACGCGCTAGATCGACTAGGCCCAACTGAAAGAAAGAAAGCCCCTCAATAGCACAGCACCCGCAATTTTCTAAGGATCCGCTCCGAAAATCCCTTAGAATGGGCGTCGAACCATGGGGGATTTACGTGACGTACTTTGAAGCAATTGTTTTAGGGATCGTGCAGGGCCTTACCGAATTTTTACCGGTTAGTAGCAGCGGCCATCTCGAGCTCGGCAAGGTGCTGTTGGGGGACACCAGCCTGCCGCAAGAAAGCATGATGTTCACGATCGTTGTGCATCTCGCGACCGCGCTCAGCACGCTCGTTGTCTTCAGGGCCGATGTGTTTCAAATCACCAAGGGCTTATTCAGCGACCTGCGCGGGCCAGAATGGCAATTCAGTCTGAAAATCGTTCTCAGCATGATTCCTGCCGCCCTTGTCGGCGTTCTATTTTCAAAGGAACTCGAGCTGCTTTTCGACCGCCAAATCCTATTGGTTGGCGCCATGCTTTGGCTGACCGGCATCTTATTATTTATTGCCGATCGCGCTCAAAATACCGAGCGTGACGTGACCTACCGCCATGCCTTCGTCATTGGCCTCGCCCAAGCCATCGCCATACTGCCCGGCATTTCGCGCTCCGGGGCGACCATATCAACCTCTGTTATTCTAGGGATTGACCGAACGCGCGCCGCCAAATTTTCGTTTCTGATGGTGGTGCCCTTAATCTTTGGAAAAATCGCCAAAGACCTCATTGATGGCGGCTTTCACGTTGAATCTGGTGAAATGACGGTGCTTGCCGCTGGGTTTGTTGCCGCATTTGTGACCGGTCTGGTTGCCTGTCAGTGGATGATCTCTCTCGTGCGCCGAGCTCAGCTGCGGTACTTTTCTTATTACTGCTTTACGGTTGGCGGTCTGGCGGCTGGGTACGCATTGTTCGTGCAATGAGCGCATTAACCGCCGCATCAGGTTAATGCCGAAGTTCGCCGGGCACTTAATTCGCCCAGGATTTAAAAGAACAAGCAAATTGCCCTGGCTTCAACACTTTCTCGGGGGGCCGCGGAACCCGCTTCATAATTCGGGTCATCAAACGCGCTGTGCAAGGTCGGTAAAAAGGGCTGCTCTGCTGAATCATACGTTTTAAACATCAATACTTCGTGCCGCATCATTTTCGGATAGAAATACCACTGATGCTGTTCAGAAAAACAAGACTGATAGATTTCAACCGCAAAGCCTTCACCGCTTCCATAATTATGAAGATCCGTCGGCACCAGCTCCGGCACGGCAACCGATCGCGAATCACAGACGGCGAAGGGCGCATCCAGACCGTCTGCATCAAATCGCCGCCAGAGGTTGTAGACCGCAATGCGGCTCGGCGTCTGCTCAATATTTTCAAGCAACGGCGCAATGGTGCTTTCAAAATTAGGCGTGAAATCGTTGTGGACCAATCGATGGGCACCCAGCCGCTTGCCCAGGGCCGCGTCGGCTTCATTGCGGGTGATATGCGACATCACAAACACTTTGTCCGCACCCGTTTCTTGCTGCGCCAACGCCTGCATTTCGGGGTAGTAGATCTCTGCAACGTGGCCGTCATTATAAAAATCTGAAACCGCTGTCTCGTGCTCAAGCAACACAAAGCCGGCCTCAGAAAGGCTGTGATTCTGCCCTCTGGCATCTTTTACGGTCTTGAAATGGCTTTCTTGATCAGGACGGTCAGGATCACTTGGTGCCAATCCAAAAACCGGTTTCGGCTCCCCGACTAAGAGGGGTTTACGATAGAAAAACTTAGCGCTGAGCGCACTTGTCGTCGATTGCATAATTGGACCTTCTTCACATTGATAACAGCCGTGGATTGCCCAATATCGTCGCACAGGACGACCCAAGACGGAATCCTGCTTTGGCCAGTCAATTTCGCACCAAGCACGTCTTCATAATGTACTGCCGTACTTAGGAAACACTACTACCCGGGTCTTTTAATTCAAAAAATAGCAACGCAACAAAATCGACTCGACCACCGACCTGCCCAACACCGCACGCCAAAACGTCTTACCTGGGCAGTTGCAGGGCACCTGCACCCTTTTTTTACCTCACATAAGGGGTTAAGGCTGCCGCGGAAAGTTATCGAGTGTCTTTTCGTTGACGGTCTACGAGCCTTAAACTCAGGACTCAGTTTTTGTGATTACCAGCTGCACTGGACAACGCAACCCGCACAAGGCATAAACACTCCTAAGCCAATCACAGCGCAAGGCACATCCCAGATGAACCAAATTAAAGGCAGCAATCCAGAAGAAAGAACCGTTGAAGAGGTCCGCGCTCGGCGCAAACGGGACTGCGCCTTAGGGTATCGGCTTCTGGCAGCGAACCGCTGGGGCGATGCTGGAGACGGCCATATCAGCGCGCGCGATCCCGAGCAAACCGATCACTTTTGGATGCTACGCTATGGCGTGTCCTACCATCAGGCCACAACGGATGACTTGGTTTTAGTGGCACCGGACGGTAGCCTTGCTGCCGGCACCGGATTCGTCAATGTTGCCGGCTACTACATCCACCAACCGATCCTGCAGACCCGCCAAGATGCCGTGAGCGCTGTGCATGTGCACACAGGTTGGGGCACGCCGTTTTCGGCTGAAGCGCGCCTATTCCAACCCATTACCCAGGAGTCTTGTATCTTTTTTGAAGACCATGCCCTGTTTGATGACGAGGAAGTGCAGGTGCAAAGCTTGGAAGCCGGGCAACGCATCGCAGATGCGCTGGGTAAAACCCGTGCGATTATTCTAAGAAGCCATGGCCTGCTGACCGTTGGCAACAGCGTTGCCGAAGCCGTTGGCAGTTTTATTCAAATGGAACGCGTCGCTGAAGCGCATATGAAAGCTCGAGACCCCAAGCCCATCAGCCGCGAGGCTGCCCTGTTCGCCCAGAAGGATCTGGTGCAGCTCGGTATCGGTCGCGCCGCGTTTCGATCGATGGTGACCCGCCACATCGGCGATCCGGAATGCGTGGTTAGCTGATAGTTTAATCCCTAAAACAGTGCGACGGCTTACAAGCCAGCATGTGATCGTGGATAAACAATTCGGTGTTCAAAACCTAATCAGGTCGGAAACCATTATGTTCTGTGCAGAAGACCTCTTTTAATTTTTTATAAACGCGGTAGTGGATCACCGTCACGGCCTATCAGCCTCTAGAGGTTGACAATCCTATTCACCATCACATGGGCTTCATTTGAAATTGACCGTCGCTAAAGTGGCTTCTAACAATAGCGCTTTTGCGCTCGGTGTAGGTCGGTTTTTGTAGTTCTCTGCTGCCCATTCCAACGCTAGTTCTGGGTTCTTTCCCGCGCCTAACCAAAATTCCGCCGCATGATCGGCAAAGGCCAAAGGATAACGATCGAGTAACGCCTGCCAGCCATGCAAGGCCATCTCTCGATATGGCGCCGATACCTTACCCTGACCAGCAGCTTCCAAGAACTCGGCCAGGCGTCCAGCAGGCTCAGGATCTTGACCTTTCGCGATCGGTGTCAGGAGGGCTAAAGCTGCGCGAGAATCCCCTCCCTGCATTTTTAGTTCAGCGAGATGAATCCTGGCAGATACGTACTCCGGCAAATAGTGCAGCGCTTCTTCATACAGCCTTCGGGCACGCGCGTCGTCGACACCAACCCAAACTTCACCTCGCTGAAAGCTGATCCAAGCGATATAAAGAGGCGTTATGCGGTCCCAAAGTTCAAGCGATTTGAGAAGTTCCGCATCAGCAGCCTCAAGCAGCCCCAGCGATTTATAAGCCGCTGCAAAAAACACCGATAGATCGGCGGCACCTTTGACGCCATCACTGCTAATCCTTAATTTTTCGAGCATGCTTAGTGCTTGATCTGTTTCAGCACGTGCCAATTTAATCGTGACATATTGCAAATCAAGCTCTCGTTGGAAACGGGATTGCTGGTCAACAGGCAAAGCCAAGGCTTTAGCATGGGCTTTGCCCAACAGCGCAAGCGCCGCCGGAAATCGATGCAATGTCAGCATGACTCGTGCCAAGTGCAGCAATGCACGCGGGTCGTTGGGGCTACGTCGAGCCAGCTCTTGCGTAACTTGTAATGCTCGATCAAAGTCGCTGAAGGTGTTTAAGAACCGCACCCGTAGAAGTAGTACCTCGAGATAAGCAGCAACGACCGCGGAATCTCCTGGTGCTGCGCTAACTTGCAGCTCGCCGCGCCGAATTAAATAGTCCAAATTTTGGATGGCGATTTGAGAGGATGTTGTTCGAACGAAAGATTGCCCTTCGCCTCGCACCGTCAAAGGTATCATCAAGAGACCGATTATCGTCAGCGATGTAATGCCGCACAACAGGCGACTCATCATTGCGCCGCTAAATGGGGAAATCGCGTCAGCGGAGTTACATTTTTTGCAGACACCCCCTCAGCGAGAACCACAACAAAGTCGGTTAGAAAAACCATAGATGCCGCTCTGATCTTGAAAAATGACAAGGCGCTGATAATGCTATCGCTAAATGCTGACTGCAAACACCCCACCCATGTACTCTGTGAATTTCATCAGCATTCAAAACATATGCTAAGGGGGAGATCAGTGCAGATGGCATTACAGCCCTGTCCGAACCTTTACCTTACACCACTTAAGTGGCGCCGGCTCTGACCGTCACTTGCCCAGAAAAGGAAAGACATCATTGGACTGACTGACATTGTCACTACCGACACCATCGGTGACAAAGACAACGTTGCCAACAACCAATGCTGAATAGGATACGTCTATTACATCCTGAGTAATTGTCCGACCACCGCACTCGTCGTTGGCAGCTAAATTGAAGGCATCTAGCTCAACACCTAGATACTGCGAACAAGAGCCCGACGTTGTGTTCAAATACAATCTATCATCCGCCAGGACCGTCGCAAATGTATCGTAACGACTTGGTCCAATTACAGAAGGGTCCAATAATATTTGATTACCGCACTGCCCATCAAGGCCGTCGAAGAGCGCGAGGTTGCCACGTATATTATTGGTGAACTTTTTCCAATCCGCTAGCGACGCCGCGTTGTATGCATCGCGACTTACACCACGAGCAATTGGTTCGTCAAAGGTCGAGACAAGCGCCGTTAAAATTGCTGGCCGACCTATTCGATCCATTTGTTTGCCCAATGTAGGCGGCGAAGGCGGCACCACCATGGGGGCCACGGAATCGGCCGAGTCACTGCAACCGACAAAAAATATGAGCGTACCAACGACGAAAAGCCAACGAAAAATCATTCTCATTCCCTTCAAATTCGATGGGTGGAACCCCAAACAGCAACAACGTCACCGCCAGCCGTCAGCAGGCTTCGATCTATTTGTAAAACCAATGCCAGCACAGACCTCAAAGCAAAACCGTCGCCGCCCGTGGCAAGTTGCGTTTGTAGCGCGGTTGAAGTGGCACTATCGAGAGTAGGGCAGCCTGCGGGGTCAAAAGTCAGGCCAGGCGCGGCGGTAACAACTGTCGCTACCGTTTCGTTAAAGCCGCTGGAGTTGAAGAAAAACGGGTCGTTTCTTTCTCCCGCAAATACTCTGACTAGCCCGGATTCACTCAAAAGACCAAACTCACTGGATGCATCGCCGCTGACATAATCTTCATTACCCACCCAGCATTCCAAGTTTTGATCACTGGCAAAGGTACAAATAACATCGACTTCTACTCCTGCTGCTGAAAATGTCTCAGAGCTTTCTACGCGAAAAGCGTATTGAACCGCATCGGAAAATGCAGCGACGGGAACCGTCATGACCAGATTTATATTGCGCGTGTCGGCTGTCGTCCAGGCATAAATATCTGCTATGTCAGTTGCTGGATCTGCAGTCACTGCTGGAGCATCAGCATGGTCTGCTGCAAGGGAGGACAACGCTACCGCCAGCAAGAAAGCTACGACCAAGAAGCTCGCGCTATTCCTGATCAAAAGTTGTATGGCAGTGTGTACAGACAAAATTACCGAAACCCCTCTATTTACAGCTGCACCCCGGCGCGCTTCAAGTTGCCTTACTAGGCTTGGACTAAGATATGTCGTTTGGGTATCTAAATTGGTACGTGTTCGACACTAGCTTGCAGCCGCGACAAGATTGGCCTTTATTGACTACAGATGTCAACAACCACTAGCTCACGCCAGTACAGCATATTAAGGTCAACATTCTTATTTTACTGGCCTGACGAAACGTCTGGATACCTTATACGATCTTAATGTGGTGGAGGTGGCGGGAGTTGAACCCGCGTCCGTCAGTTCTCTGCCTTCGGCTCTACATGCATAGTTTGTCTATTATTTAACCGTTCACTGGCCCGGCAAACAGGGATTAAACGGCGAGCTTGCTTTAAGTTTAACTGCATCAACCACAAGCGGGGTCTGACAGCGGTCCCATGAGTCGTGCCCTCGGTTTGAATACATGGGCACATCCGCCCCGAGGTAAGCTAAATAAAAAGTAACCCGAAGGTTAGGTTTTTAGGCAGCTAGCGCGTAGTTTTCGTCATTGGCAACTATAAAGTTACAGTGATTGTTTTACGAGAGTCACTACCCTCTCGGCATGCACCTTAGGTTTCGTAACCAGCGTCGAAGCCAAGTCACCCCCCTAGGCATCAGTATACGTCTAATTGTTGATGCGACCTAGCTGGCATTTTTGGCCGCAAAAGACAGGTCATCTCATTTCTTCGTATCAATGTTACCGTGTTAACATTTTTCATTTTCTACAGGTGCACACCATTAAAACCGCAATTATTCTTGCAAACCTTGGCACGCCGGATGAACCGACTGCGCCCGCCATCAAGCGCTACTTGGCCGAGTTCCTATCCGACCCCCGCGTCGTCAATCTACCGCGTTCAATTTGGCTGCCCATACTGCACGGGGTGATTCTTAAGACCAGACCCAAGAAACTTACCCACAATTATTCGATGATCTGGGGTACCCATGATGGCCCAATCAGGAATATCACGGCCGCGCTGACTCGGCGCGTCGCCAAATATTTTAAGCGGAAATATCCTGAGCGCGATTTGCACTTTTACACGGCAATGACTTATGGCAATCCTGCAATTAAATCGATCCTGAATCAGGCCCAAGACGACGGCTGCAGCGAGTTCCTCGTCATTCCACTCTACCCACAGTATGCAGGCGCAACCACTGGCGCCGTCTTCGACAAGTGGGTAACAGCAACCGATGATCAAATCGTTCCGAATTTCAGATTCATCAGTGAGTACCACACCCATCCAAAATACATCCATGGATTAACAAAATCGATCGAAAAATATAATAAGAAGCTGATAGCGGGCGCTCACTTACTATTTTCTTTTCATGGGATCCCCATGTCACAAAGTGATGCAGGTGACCCCTACGCGAGCCAATGCCAGGAAACAGCGCGTCGCGTCGCGCACGCTCTGGGGTTGACCAAAGATCAATGGTCGGTTGCCTTTCAGTCTAAATTTGGCCCCGCGGCCTGGCTTACACCCGCCACAATTGATCAAATGCGCGCCTTCCCCACGGCCGGTAAAAAAGATCTCTTGGTAATCTGCCCAGGGTTTTCGGTCGACTGCCTAGAGACCATTGAAGAGATTAAAGTTGAAAACCAAGACGCCTTTCTGGCCGCAGGCGGCGACGCTTTTCAATATGTTAAGGCGCTCAATGCGACCCAGGATCATGTTGCGCTGATGGTGGCCCTCGTTGAGGAACATTTGTTCGATCGCGAGCTTCGTGGTCGAACCCCGCCTCGAGTCAATCTCAACCAGTTTTAAGGACGCCCAATGGAAATTAGAATGGATGGCCGGGTTGCCCTCATCACCGGTGGTAGCAAAGGCTTGGGCTATGCCATGGGATTAAAGTTTGCGGAATCCGGGGCGCAGGTCGCGCTCGCCGCTCGAACTAAGGCGGAGGTCACGCAAGCGGCTTTAACCATCGCCCAAACCACGGGCCAAAAGGCCATTGGTTACGTTTGCGACGTCGCCGATGCCGAGGACATCAAACGACTCCACCAAGCGGTTACAACGGACTTCGATCGCATCGATATCCTGGTAAACAATGCCGGCTTCGCAAAAGCCGGCGCCTTTGAGGCCATCACCGATGATGAGTGGCAGTACGATTTAGATCTCAAACTCATGGCCGCGGTTCGCTTAAGCCGCTTGGTCCTGCCATCGATGAAAGCCAATCGCTGGGGCAGGATTATTAATATGCTCAATACCCTTGCTAAGACACCCGCCAAAGGCTCGGCCCCGACCTCAGTGACCCGCGCCGCCGGCATGGCGCTCACCAAGGTCTTAGCCGGCGAAGGCGCCGCGCATAACGTTCTGGTGAACGCTTTAAATATCGGGCGGATTGAGTCCGACCAGATGGTGCGAGCACACAAGGCGAGTGGGTCGAACGATTCATTAAAGGCTTTTATAAAGGCGGCTGGCAAATCCTTGCCCATGGGACGTCTGGGCTACGCCGATGAGTGTGCGAGCCTAGCCTGCCTTTTATGCTCGGATGCGGGCGGCTACGTTAGCGGCACCGCCATCAACGTCGATGGTAATTTATCGCCGGCCCTGTAATTCTTATCCAAGACGCAATCTAGGAGCTATACTGCCCACAAGGATTGCGCGCAGCCTGACTCAGCCCAATGATTTGAAATCACACACAAGGTGCCTATGACCCTCACTGCTTTTGTCCTGCTTATCCTAAGTCTTGCGCTGACCCTGAACCTTTACTTCCCTGTGCTCAGCAATGCTCGCTTCATGGTCTATAGCTTTGCGACTGGATGGATGGCTGGCGAACTCGCCCTTCAAATCGCCCTCATCGAAATGCTACTCGCCGCTATACTCCTCATTAACGGCAGTTTTTCCGGTTTGATTGGATTTTTTGCAATCCTTGCGCTCTTCGCGAATTGGCTGGCCCTGCTGCACCATCACTATCAGGGGCAAGCGCTCGGGCCTGTCGTTGAAAGCGCGCTGCAGAAGGCTTTGGGCGTGGATTATCGAGCCGCCATCAACCCGGATCTCCGGAGCGCACTCCAACTGGCGCCTGACTTTGCAACCCAACTGCGGCCTTTTAAACGCGATAAAACCGGACTCACCATCACCCGAAACATCCCTTATGACCATCATGACTTGAAGCTCGATATCTATGCGGCGGACACAAGGCCCGCCTCGGCACCGGTCTTGATGCACATCCACGGCGGAGCCTGGATGTACGGGGACAAAGCCGGCCAAGCCGTGCCTTTAATGCAGCACATGGCGCGACTCGGTTGGATCTGCTGCTCGGTGGCTTATCGACTGAGTCCGAGCGCCACCTACCCAGATCACATCATTGATTGCAAAGCGGCGCTGAGTTGGATCAAAGCCAATATCGGTGATTATGGTGGCAATGCTGATTTTATAGCCGTTACCGGCGGGTCCGCAGGTGGGCATCTCTCAGCGCTACTGGCCCTCACCCCCAACGACCCGGCGTTTCAGCCCGGATTCGAAACCAATGACACCAAGGTTCAGGCAGCCGTACCCTTTTATGGCGTTTTTGATTGGTCAAACCGAGACCAGCTGCAACATAACGCTGGCATGCAAAGCATTCTGGAAGATCGCATCGTGAAACAAACACTTGCCGCCGCCCCAACCCTGTTCGAAAACGCCTCGCCCTTGCTGCGCATAACCGACAGCGCGCCACCCTTCATGGTCGTCCATGGCGATAAAGATTCGTTGGTTCCAATTGGCTTGGGGCGGGTTTTTGCCGCGGAACTCGAAGCTGCCTCGGACAATGCGGTTGTCTATCTAGAGGTGCCTGGCGCCCAGCACGCCTTTGATGTTTTCGCCTCACCTCGAAGTGAACACACCAAGCTGGGCGTGGCACGATTTCTCACCCACGCCTACAGTCAGCACTTAGCGCACTCGGGCGCTAGGCAGACTTCTTGATCCGAACCGGAATGCTGCTTGAACGCGTCATCCCGGTATAGCGCTGGGTATCGGACTCGCTACTGACCAACAAATTGGTGTTGGCCCCGTTCTCTCGCACCGAACCCTGCTTGTCGGGCGACAAACCCCAGCAGTGATGCATTGCAATCACGCCTGGCTTGATCTTGGCATCCGCTTTAACAATCGCGGATATTTGGCCATGGGCCGAGGCAATCTGAACCTCATCATCATCTTCAATACCCAGCGCCGCCAGATCCGCAGGATGCAGGTGAGCGGGATTGGTGGTGCCACTCTTTTTCTTCAATACGGGCAAGTTATGCCCGAAGGAATTCAAGACATATTTGCTTCTAAACCCAATTAGAAGGTGCGGAAAATCAGCATTGAGTCCAGGCTCGGCGCGCAATTCTGCAAACTCCTCCTCGACCCCCTCTGGGTACAGCTTAAGCTTGCTAACAGACCCTTCTGGCCCAGGCTGCACTTCTGACACCACATCCTCAAAGATATGACCACCGGGATTATCGCGCAGCCAATCAAGATCCACCCTAGAGCCATTCGTTATGGCTTTTAGCAGATCAAACTTTTCTGGCTTGGGTTGATTTGGAATCACCGACCGGCCGATATTGATTTCCAAATTCATCCGATCTGCAATCGCCCAATACAGCTCCCACTCTTCAATGACATCGTGTTCGGACTCAATGACCGCTCGACTATATTGGCTATACGGTTTTTCATACCAGGCATCGGACAATAAGGTGACGTCCTCACGCTCAAGGGTGAGCTTCGGCGCAAGCACATAATCTGCCAATTCCGCCGTGGCAGAAATATACGGGTCAATACACACCAACAGTTCTAGGTCCTTCATTGCCGCGAGCGCTTTTTCCTGATCTGGCCACGCCATAATCGGGTTTCCCGCGATCACGAACAGCGCTTTCACCTGCCCTTCCCCAGGCGTGAGAATTTCATCCGCCAGTTGCGCCGTTGGCATCTCCCGCGATGGCCCGAGTCGTCCCGGCGTCACTAACTCTCCTAAGTCTGGTCGCACCCGACAGCGCGCGCCCCGTCCCCAAGCGACGGCCACATCGGCAACTTGCGCGACTTTAGGCGATGGCGGTGACAACATGCCAGGATTCGGCAGCCGATCTCCTGCCCGGTAAAAACGTCCGCAAACAATATTGAGCGAGGACACCAAGTGTTGGGTCAAGTTCGGATGCGCGCCCATTTCGGGACCGGTGCCCGTAATGGCCGTGCCTTTCGGACCACTGGCGAACAAGCGCGCCGCCTCGATGATCAACGCGTCTTCAACACCCGTCCGGGCTGCCACGTCCGCCAAATCGAATCCCGAGACTTCTGCTTGCAACGATGCCAAACCCGACACGTTTTGATCGCAAAAATCTTGATCCTGTAACCCTTCGCTCAAAATCACTTTCAGCATGCCCGACAGTAAGGTCGCATCTTCACCAGGACGAACCTGTAAATGCAGATCTGCGCGCTTCGCCAATTCTGTTTTTCTAGGGTCGATCACGATGAGCTTTAAACCCCGCTTCTGCGCACGCCGCAACTGATCAGCCGGACTCACGGAAGGGACGCCGCCCGGGGGCGCGTAGTGCGACACCAGCGGATTATTACCAATAATCAAAACCACATCGGAGTCGTGAAAGGAATGACTGCCGCCCGTCCAGTAACCAATCCGTGAGCCAACAAACACCTTTGCCGGCTGATCAATCGTAACGCTCGTATAGTAAGACGGCGATTGCAATGCATTATGAAATGCCCGGCTGTAGACGAGTTGAGCTGAATTCTGAAAGGCGACCGTACCGTTATAAGTCGCGATCGAACGGGGACCGTGCTCCGCGACCAAGGCTTTTACTTTCTCAGCGATCTCATCGAAAGCCTCATTACTTGTGACGGGGGTAAATTCACCGTCTTCGCCTTTCTTTAAGCAGGTGGTCAACCGCGCAGGCTGATACATTTGCTCAACCAGCTGCCGGCCTTTGATGCAGGTATAGCCGCCATACATCGCGTTGCTGGTATCTGGCTTGACCGACAGCACTTTGCCGCCTTCAACCTCGGCCAACATCGGGCAGTAAGCATGGCAATACCGGCAAAAGGTTTGATGGGTTGTCATGATAAGCGCTCCACGTCTGTGCGTTTGCTCGAGCCAGATCAACGTCTAGCAAGAACTAAAAGTTAGGGTCTCGGTAGGATTCCGGAAATTACTATCAAGGTTTTTCTGAGCCTGAGCGCTGCTCACCTAGCCTGGGGGCAACCCGGACCCTCAGGGTTGACTCATTCGAAAACGCCAAAGATGAAAAGCAGTCTCAACCCTTGCGCCTTAGCAAACCATCTTACTCACTGTGGGTCAACGCATAACCCTAAATTGATCTGAGCAGCTTCCTAACGCTTCATGCCGACAAGCCCCACGCTCAGGATCATCCCAAGGGGCCTAGCCAGCCCAGCCAGCGGAAAAAGCTCGGTCAAAACGGTCATCGTTTTGGCGCCGGGTCTTTTTTGATTCCTCGCCGTTGAACCGCTACGGTATGAGCTCCGCCATGCTATCTTTTTAAGAAGGGGATAAATCTGATGCAATCCTTCCAACTCGGTGATACCCGCGTTACCCGCATTGAGGAGCTCATCGGGCCTTTATTCGACCCGATGACGTTTTTCCCAACTTTCCATCAGGGTTTAGTAGACGCCCACAAAGACTGGTTACTCCCAAACCATATGGATCCAAAAACGGGTCGGATTATTGCCTCGATGCATTCTTGGCTAATCCAAACGCCGCACCACAACATCTTAATTGACGCGTGTATCGGCAATCACAAAGATCGAAACCCGTACCGCGCCTGGCATCAAATGAAGACCGATTGGCCTGCACGACTTAAGGCAACCGGCGTGGGCCCCGCCCAAATCGATTACGTGCTCTGCACCCACTTACATGTTGATCATGTCGGTTGGAACACCCAACTGATCGATGGGACCTGGCAACCGACCTTCCCCAACGCGCGTTATGTCTTTTCGAAGACAGAATTGGAGCATGTTCAGGCAGCACTTCAAACCGCTGATCCAAACGATGATTTTGCTTTAGTGAATCAAAAAACCTATCACGACAGTATCAAACCCATACTGCCCCAAACCGATTTGGTGATCGACGAGATGGACCTCATCAGCGATCGACTGAGTATCGCCCTGACGCCGGGCCATACGCCTGGCAGCATTACCTTGGCCCTCACTAGCGGTGATGAGCGCGCCCGGTTTTGTGGGGATATTTGTCATCATCCGTTGCAGGTCTACGAGCCCACCATGAACAGCGCATTTTGCGAGCTGCCTGAGCAGGCAATTGAGACTCGCATCAACCTGCTTGAAGACTGTGCAGAAAACAATTTACTGCTTATGCCGGCGCATTTTGGACCGAGCCATGCAGGATGGGTGCAACGCAGGGCAAACGCATACGCCTTCAAGTGGTACTAAGCCGCTTTGCTGTTAGGGGCCCAATACCGTGCAGGATTGGCCTCAAAACCCTCGCAATCTCATAAAACTGTCGTAATCCGTGCAGATTTAGCGCGGATTAGGTCTCCTGATGAGACGAAGTCAACCCGGTAAGATGATGGCGAGATCGCATCACCCTGCGTCTGGACGAATCAGGTCAAAGAAATCATTAATCATTCGAAACGTCAGCCCCCAAACGACCTGTGCGCCAACCTGATAACCCGGAAAAGTGCCCTCACGCTGAAACTCTGGAAAACTTGCGTCCGTCAGAGAACGTCCGCTGATCATTTCATCGAGATTTCCCCAAAGCACTTCCGCCACTTCCTCATTGGGCTGCAACGGGACGGCTTTATCCTCTAACGCAAAAACCTGAGGCGTCACCACAAGGTCAAAGCCGGCGCGCGGGTTTGCCCGGATGCCCGCCAGTGAGCCGAGATAGCGTCCGGCTTGGTCCAAATCCAAGCCAATTTCTTCGTGCGTCTCTCTACGCGCCGTTTCAACCAGGTCGGCATCAATCGTTTCTCGATGACCACCCGGCAACGCCATCTGACCCGACCAGGGGTCTCCCTCTTTTTTGGCTCGAAGAATAAACAACGCCCGCAACCCACTTACCTTTGGTTGAAGTACCAATGCAACTGCCGCCTCGCGCTGACCGGGAACGATTTCTTGGGTGGTAAACGTTTGATTCGCAAGGCGGGCTTCGATGGTTTCAAGTTGTAATGACGGACGCATGAACTTTGGGTGCTCTGATTAAGGTGCTGGCATCAAGGCTCAAGAGCATACCATGGTGGATCAGAAGCTGCTTTTGACGGAGAATCAGTCCTGGCCGAACCGCAACAAGGATCAATTATGCTCAGCGCCCTGACCGCTCCAGTGCAACGCCTGCTTTGGCTGCCGATCGTTTTTTTAGCGGGCTGCGCCGTCAACCCGGTCACGGGTAAAAACGAGCTCATGCTGCTGGATGAGTCCCAAGAAATTTCAATGGGCGCGAAACAGTTTGAGCCCACCCAGCAGTCCCAAGGCGGACGCTATATGAGCGACCCCGACCTGACGCGTTACGTCAGCGAAATCGGTCAACGCTTAGCAAGGGTTGCCGATCGATCATTGCCTTATGAATTTGTGATCATCGATGACAGCACACCCAATGCGTGGGCCTTGCCCGGCGGCAAAATCGCGGTCAACCGAGGCCTTCTCACCAAACTCAATTCTGAAGCGGAGCTCGCAGCCGTACTCAGCCATGAAATCGTCCACGCGGCCGCGCGCCACAGCGCCAAATCGATCGAGCGCGGTATGCTGCTGTCCAGCGTGATTGGCGTCGCCAGTTCTGCAATCGATCAAAATGCGGGCAATTATGGCCGTATCTTTGATAATGGTGCGCAATTGGGCGCGCAATTTATCGTATCTTCCTATGGTCGAGAGGCGGAGCTAGAGTCCGACGCCTACGGTATGATCTATATGATGCGCGCGGGTTTTGACCCGGAGGCCGCAGTTTCGCTGCAAGAAACCTTCGTGCAATTGTCCAAGGGCCAATCCAATAACTGGCTCGACGGCATGCTTGCCAGCCACCCGCCCTCGCAAGAACGGGTCGAGAAAAATCGCGATACCGCGCAGCGCCTAAAACAGGCCGCGCGCCAGGACCTCACCTTGGGCTTTGATCGCTATCAGTCCAAGCTCAATCGCCTCAGTCAGCAATCGCAAGCCTACAATCAAACCCAAACCGCGCTCATCGCTTTAAAAGAGGGCGATCTGAGTAAGGCGCAATCGGAAATCCAAACAGCGCTCGAGCAATCCCAATCTGAGGCTCAGATCCACAGTGCCGCCGGTCAGATTGCGATGGCCAGACAAGAATTCCGTCAAGCTCAGACGCACTTTTCAGCCGCGATTAAGATTAACCCCAACCACTTCAGATACTTTCTGGGTCGAGGCTTGGCCGCCAAAGCGCTGAACCAAACCGACGCAGCCCGGGCAGACCTTCAGCAAAGTCAGGCGCTGTTTTCAAGTCAAGCCGCAGCCCAGGCCCTGGCTGAACTCGGCGGATAACCCACCATTATCGCGGATCTAGTTTCAGGGGCTAAGCCTGCTATATTAATCAAATGGCCAACCCAAAAACCTCGCCAAGCACTGAGGCCGCTCTAACAACACCCGTTCAGCGAAGTCGCTGGCGCAGTACTTTTGCCGCGTTTGAAATCAAAAACTATCGTTGGTTTTTCCTCGCCCTGTGCGGCAATTTTGCCGCCATGAACATCCAAATGTTCATTCGAGGCTGGCTGGTCTACGAAATCACTGCGTCCTACGAAAAGCTTGGCTGGATGACCGCCGCCGGCGGGCTAGTGGGCTTATTCGCCGCACCGCTCGGCGGCGTTGTTGCGGACCGCGTGCGGCAAAAGAAAGTTGTGCTCCAGATCAGCGGCGTGGCCAATGCCCTCATCACCTTTTGGATTGCGGCGCTCATCTATCGCGGGGAGCTGGTCTTTGGACACTTGCTGGTGTCATCGATCCTGCAGGGCCTTGTGATGAACGCGATGATGCCGGCACGACAGGCATTTACAAAGGATATTGTCGGTCTTAATCGACTCACTAATGCCATTGGGTTAAGTACCTCGGGCATGAATACGGCGCGGTTGCTGCTACCCGGCTTGGCAGGCGGCTTGGTTGCCGCGCTCGGCGGCGGCAACGGCAATATTGATCCAGCACAATGGATCTATCTGCTGATGGCCGGTCTGTATTTATGGTCTGCTGCACTAATGTCTTTTATCCAAGTTAACGATAAAGCAGACGCCGATATGCCCACCGGATCAATGTTGGTCGAGCTTCGCCTTGGATTTCGCTACGTTCTCGACACCCCCGTCATTTTCATGCTGCTCGGGTGCAACTTCCTCATGGTGTTTTTCAGCCTAACTTATTTCATGCTCCTGCCAGGCTTTGCCAAAGATGTTCTGGCCGCGGGCCCGGATCGGCTTGGGTTATTGATCTCGATCTCGGGTATCGGATCGCTCCTCGGCTCGCTCTATATCGCGTCGTTCGGAAATCGGCGTCGGGCTCGGATTCTCTTATGGGGGGCTGGCATTATGGGCATTAGTTTGCTGCTCTTCGCCATATCAACACATTTTTGGATTTCGGTCGCCTTGCTCACCGTCGTCGGCTTTGGTCAAGCAACCCGCATGTCGCTCAGCAATGTGCTCATCCAATCCTATGTTGAAGACGAATTTCGCGGCAGGGTGATGAGCATCTATATGCTGGAGATGGCGCTGTTATCGGTCAGCATCTATCCGATCAGCCTACTCGCAGAGTTTTATGGGCCACAATGGGCGGTTGGTTTGTCGGCCCTCGGTTTGATCATCATGGTCGTGATTTTATTCAACGTCCCACGCTATCGCGATCTCGATTAAACTCCCTAATTCGATCGCGACGTTTGGAGACATCAGTGGCTAACCCGCATTGGGAAAATCCAGAAACATTGGCTTTTGGTCGCCTACCCGCAGCAGCCCATTTCCATCGATTTGCGAGCAAGGCACAAAGCAAAGCCAGTCAGTCCAGCCGCGAGACGGAACTCTCTGACGGCTGGCGATTTCTAAGGATACCCCACCCTGACCAGGCGCCTTTGGGCTGGGAACAACCCGATTTCGATGATCAATATTTTAAGGCGGTAACCCTGCCGGCACTGTGGACCATGGATCCCGATGAAATCGATCAACCCATTTACACCAACGTTAGAATGCCCTTTCGGCAAGAACCACCTCGCGTCCCTGACCAAAACCCAACGGGACTCTATCGGCTTACACTCAATCATCAATCGAGTACCCGCTTGCAATCCGTGCTCGTACTCGAAGGCGTTGAGAATTGCTGCTACGTTTTTTGTAATGGCCACACCATCGGCTTTAACAAAGACTCTCGACTGCCTGCAGAGTTTGATTTAACGCCGTTTTTGGTGCCCGGCGAAAACCTAATCGCCTTGATGATTTTAAGGTTTAGTGACGCAAGTTATATCGAAGATCAAGATCAGTGGTGGCATGCAGGCGTTCATCGTCCGATCCGGTTATCCCGCCGGCCTTGGGTCAACTTAAGGGATATTCATGCCAAACCAATCTTCGACCCGAGTGATCAGAGCGCACGGCTGGATCTCAGCATCGCCCTGTCTGCCTCAGGACGCGGCGCGCTCGGACACAGCGTCAGCGCAGCCCTCTACCCATCCGGGCAAGATCGGAATTTAACCCAAGGGCTCGCTGGCCAGATTGACCGCGCTCAGTACTTTCCGGTTACCGGCAAAGGCGCGGTGATCGAATTGTCAAAGTCCCTCAAAAAGGTTGATGCCTGGTCGAGTGAACACCCTAACCTTTACGATTTGGAAATCACCCTGAAGGACCCCTTGGGCCGAGTGCTGGAATGCGCTCGATTGAAGATCGGGTTTCGACACATTGAAATCAAAGACCGCCAACTCCTGATCAATGGTCAAGCCGTCCTGATCCGAGGCGTTAATCGTCATGATCACTGCGACCAGACCGGGAAAGTCATTTCTGAAGCCTTGATGCGGCAAGATTTAACGCTCATGAAACAGCACAACATCAACTCAGTTCGGACCAGCCACTACCCGAATCAATCTCGATTTTTAGAACTGTGCGATGAATACGGCTTATACGTCATCGATGAAACCAATCTTGAAGCCCATCATCACTACGCTCAACTCGGCCAAGACAGTCACTGGGCCCCGGCGTTTTTATCTCGCGCGACCCGGATGGTCGAGCGCGACAAAAACCATGCCTGCATTTTTTCCTGGAGTCTTGGTAACGAAACCGGCTATGGCCCCAACCAAGTTGCTATGGCCGCCTGGATCCGAGCCTTTGATCCAAGCCGGCCGATTCATAACGAAAATGCCATCTGCGAGCAAGGCGTCAAACGCGACTGGGATGCCAACGCCGAAGGCTCGGACCTCGTCTGCCCCATGTACCCGTCCGTTGCCGAATTAATCGAACATGCCACGACCAGCCAAGATCCAAGACCCGTCATCATGTGCGAGTTTGCCCACGCCATGGGCAACAGTTGCGGCAACCTCCAGGAATACTGGGATGCGATTGAAACCCATAAAGGGTTGCAGGGCGGTTTCATCTGGGAATGGATCGATCACGGGATTCTCGCGGCCGCCGATGGTCAAGCTTATTGGGCATATGGCGGTGATTTTGGGGAAACGATTCACGACCTGAACTTCGTGTGCGATGGACTCTGCTGGCCGGACAGAACCCCGCATAGCTCGTTGCTTGAATTTAAAAAGGTGGTTCAACCGATCAAAGTCCGCAAACGCCGAGGAGATCGTTTTGAGATTAGCAACCAACAAGACTTTACCGATTTGGCCGGACTGACCGTCACTTGTCATTACTTGGTAGACGGCTTGATTCAAAACACACGTGTCCTAAAACTGCCGAAAGTACGCGCCGGCGCCGCGGTCGAGGTGGTGGTTGCCGCACCCAAATCCTGCACCCATCAACCCGGGGAGCACAGCATTCTGTTCGAGTTCGCGCTCAAACAAAAACAATCTTGGTGCGATGCCGGGCATCTGATGGCTTGGGATCAAATCGCCTTAAAAACCGTTCAAGCCGCCGCGAAAAAGCGGCCGCGTAAGGACCAGCCAACGCCGCCTGATATTCAAGTTCAGGACGGGCGGATTCAATTACGCGCCATGGATTCAGTCTTTTGTTTCGATGCTTTCGGCTTGGCTGACATTTGCTTCAAAGAAGACGCCATCCTACAGGGCAACCTAATGATCAATATCTGGCGGGCGCCAATTGATAACGATGGCATCAAGGGTTGGACCGGTCAGCAGCATAAGGCGCTGGACCGATGGCGCGCACAAGGCCTGTTTGACGCTGAACCAGAAACCGGAAAGCTATCGATTACAGAGCAAGGCGCCCACGGCGTTGTCCTCAGTCATACCACTCGAGTCGTGACGCAAGTCGGGCAAATCCGCTGCAAAACGCGATACCATCTGACACCCGATGCTGCGCTCCATGTTTCTCATCGGTTTCAAGTGCCCAAGGCGTTAGAAGACTTACCGCGGCTAGGCGTTCGGTATCGACTCAACCCGGACTTTGAACACCTATCTTGGTATGGCCGAGGGCCTCATGAGACCTATGTCGATCGCAAACAATCTGGTCGCTTAATGGTGCACGAAAGTACGGTGGGTGCCCAGTATGTACCGTATATCCTGCCTCAGGACCATGGCAACCTGACAGACGTAAGATGGCTTGGGCTCCATAATGATCGTCAACTGGGGGTGATCGTGACGGGGCATCCGCTGTTTGAAGCGTCAGCCAGTCATTACCCCAAGGAAGCGCTTTTAAACGCCTTCCACACCTATGAAGTCGCGCCGGATCATCACGTTTGGCTGAGCCTAGATGTCATGCAACGCGGCCTGGGCGGCGCCAGTTGTGGACCGGACACCTTACCCCCATACCGATTGTCCAGTGGCGCGTTTAGCCTCGACTATACCTTAGCGCTGCAAGCCCCGGAGCGCTGAGGCTGAATCTCAACGCATGCGACGCTTAATCAGCACGCTATTCCTCGCAGGAGCCGCTCATCACATCTCGCCTGCCATGACGCGTCGGGCGCCCCGCCGCTTTGAGGCGAGCAAGGGTATCAACAATCTGTTAGGGCTCAGCACCATCCTTCTCGGCCTTGACCGAAATAAAAAAGCGCGCGGCGGTTGATTGACCTGTCGCAAGCGCGGCAGTAAGGTGCACCAAACTGATGACAACAGCGCCGATATGCCCCAAGCCATTGCCTTTGCTTTTGAAGCATCCTTAAAGAAACTCGAAACCTTGGTTGAAACCATGGAAGCCGGTGAACTCTCCCTCGAGGACTCCTTGAAAGCGTTTCAAGAGGGCATCGCATTGACCCGCGCCTGCCAGAAAGCCCTGACCGATGCCGAGCAAACCGTCGCGCAGCTGGTAAAAACCAGTCATGGCGTTGCATCCGAGCCCTTCGAGTCTTCCGATGACGGCTGAGTTTCTAGCCCCGTTCCAAAACCGAATCGAAGTAAAGCTTGCACAACGACTCAGCACATTTGACCAACCCAAAGCACTTCTTGATGCCATGCAGTACGCCTGTCTGGGTGGGGGTAAACGTCTGCGTGCAACCCTTGTTTATCTGAGCGCCGACGCGCTCGGACTTAACTTAGATCAAGCTGACAGTGCCGCAATCGCAGTTGAACTGATTCATGCCTACTCGTTAATCCATGACGATTTACCGGCCATGGATGATGACGGTCTACGGCGTGGAAAACCCAGCACCCACATTCAATTTGGAGAAGCCTTAGCGATCCTGGCAGGAGACGCACTACAAGCGGCGGCCTTTCAAACGCTCGCAGAGGACGAGCTACTTGATCCCGCAGCAAGGCTTCGTCTCATTCAAGCACTTAGCACCGCATCCGGCATACAAGGCATGGTGGGCGGCCAAGTCCATGATATGGCAGGGGAACACCAAGCGCTCAGCTTGAGCGCCCTCACCGACATGCATGCGCTTAAGACCGGCGCGCTCATTGAGTTCTCAGCCGCAAGCGCGGCCATCATCGCGAACAACCAGCGCGTCGAACCACTGCTCCGAGCCTTTGGCGCGCAACTCGGCCTGGCATTCCAAGTGCAAGACGATATCCTCGATGAAACCAGCAGCACTGAAACCCTCGGCAAGCAGCAAGGCTCAGACCGAGCTCAGGCAAAATCGACCTTTGTTTCCTTATTGGGCCTTGAGGCGGCGCAAAACCATCTTGCTGACCTCAAGAAGACCGCTCTAAACCTTCTTCAGCAATCGCAGCTTGAAACCGACAATTTACGAGCGCTGGTTCAGTACATGGTCGAAAGAAAATATTAATACCGAGAAAATCTTTCGATGCTTTCGTGTAAACTTCCGACATCAAGTTAATCAATTCGTCTTATGTTCTACACCATCCCAACCGAGCGTCCCGACACGCCGCTGCTAGATACTGTGATTGTCCCCAGCGACTTAAGACGACTGAGTCTGGCTGAGTTAGATCAATTGGTTGATGAACTCAGACACTTTTTGCTTTATACCGTTGGACAAACCGGCGGGCACTTTGGCGCAGGGCTTGGCGTCATTGAATTAACCGTTGCGCTGCATTATTGCTTCGATACGCCCGACGACCACTTAATCTGGGATGTAGGCCATCAGACCTACCCGCACAAGATCTTAACGGGCCGACGGGAACAGATGGGCTCCTTAAGACGCAAAGATGGCTTGGCGCCCTTTCCATCAAGAGATGAGAGTCCTTTTGATACCTTTGGCGTCGGACACTCCTCGACCTCGATCAGTGCTGGCTTGGGCATGGCCTTGGCCAAAAAAGCCCGCGGCAACCCGTCGAAAACCGTTGCCGTGATTGGAGATGGTGCTATGACCGCAGGCATGGCCTTTGAAGCCCTGAATCACGCGGGCTCGGTTGATGCCGACATGCTGGTCATCCTAAACGACAACGCCATGTCCATTTCGGAAAATGTTGGCGGGCTCGCAAGTTATTTTGCCCGCATTCTCTCCAGCCGATTTTATTTAAATGTTCGACAAGGCGGTAAAAAGATTTTAAGTCACCTGCCTTCCGCGCAAAATTTTGCTCGAAAAACCGAAGAGCACATGAAGGGCATGGTGGTGCCGGGAACGCTCTTTGACGAACTCGGCCTGAACTACATCGGCCCAATTGATGGACACGATTTACGCGCCCTGGTGACGGCCTTAACCAATATCAAGGATCAAAAGGGACCGCAATTTCTGCATCTTGTGACCCAAAAAGGCAAGGGCTTTGAACCCGCCGAAGCCGCGCCCATTGGCACCCATTCAATGTCAAAAATTGAAACCAACCCCATTGGCCGCAATGATAAACAGCCCAGTTACTCCAATATTTTTGGGCAATGGATCTGCGATAAAGCCGGAGCAGACGCCCGCCTTATGGCGATCACACCCGCGATGCGCGAAGGCTCAGACCTGGTTGCGTTTTCTGAACGCTTTGCAGACCGTTACTTTGATGTTGCCATCGCAGAGCAACATGCGGTGACTCTGGCTGCTGGGCTTGCCTGCGAGGGGATGAAACCGGTTGTCGCCATTTATTCCACTTTTCTACAACGCGCCTATGATCAACTGGTTCATGACATCGCCATTCAGAATTTGGATGTGCTGTTTGCGATTGATCGCGCTGGGCTGCTCGAGGATGGGCCGACCCATTCCGGGGTCTTTGATTACAGTTTTTTACGGTGTATCCCCAATGTCGTTGTGATGGCGCCCTCAGACGAAAGTGAACTCAAAGCCCTGCTCGAATTTGGCTATGATTATTCGGGCCCCGCCTGTGTCCGCTACCCACGAGGCGACATAACCGGTGAAGGCTCTGATGCGCCGATCCAGATCGAATTAGGCCGGGCTAACGTGCGCCGGTCTGGCAGCGCCATTGCAATGCTGGTCTTTGGCAGCATGCTGAAGACCGGCCTCTCGGTGGCTGCGCAATTGGACGCAACCGTTGTGGATATGCGATTTGTAAAACCGCTTGATGAAGCGCTGATCAAGCAAATTGCGAGCGAGCATGCCTTCATTGTGACCCTTGAAGAAAATGCGGTTCAGGGCGGCGCTGGCTCGGCGGTCAATGAAAGCTTAACGAGGACGGGCTATCGCGGATTGGTTTTAAACCTAGGCATCCCGGATGAATTTATACAGCCCGAGAAACCTGCGGAAATGATTAAAGCCAGCGGCCTTGACGCCGACAGCATCTTGCAACGCATCCTCGATCATCAAGCAGCTTTCGGAAACTAGCTAGCCGTTGACTGGCCAAGTAGGTGTCCTAACTTGCCCGCTTTCGTCTTGAGATAACGATCATTATGGTCGTTATGACCGGTCTCTATTGGCATGCGGTCCTGGACTTCGATACCCAATTTGGTCAAGGCGTTAACCTTCACCGGGTTGTTGGTCATCAACCGAACCGAGCCGACCTGTAGATGCGCAAACATATTTCGGCACATCGTGTAATCTCGAAGGTCTGCATCAAACCCAAGGCGCTCATTCGCTTCAACCGTATCCGCCCCGGCATCTTGAAGCTGATAGGCTCGGATTTTATTGATCAGACCAATGCCCCGGCCTTCTTGCCTGAGGTAGAGTAAAACCCCAGCGCCTTGTTCAGAAATTCTCTGCATCGCGGTCTGCAACTGCGAACCGCAATCACAGCGCATACTAAACAAGCAATCTCCCGTTAGGCATTCGGAATGTACGCGGCACAGCACGCCAGACAGATTCGCAACGGAACCAAAAGTGAGTGCAACGTGTTCTTGGCCCGTATCGGGATCCTCAAAACCGTGCATGATGAACTTGCCAAACTGGGTTGGCAATTCACAAGATGCGACAAATTGGACTGGCATTAGAAAATGCTCTTTACCGTTCGAGAGCGAAGTGTACCAGCAGTCTGGCTGGACTGAAAATCGGGACAAGCCATTTTTTTCATTGATGCACCCAAGCCCGTCGATGGCGACCCACGCAACTATCCAGCCCGAAGCAGGCCATTGCGATAAACGCTTGGAACGCAGCCGCTATTTTTTTAAAGGTAGAGGTCATGCCTCAGGGTTTTCGCTGACGAAAAAAGCGCGCCGCCAGTCACATAATCGTCAAAATAATTGGTCCATCAATAAAAGCTCGCTTTTATCCTCGCATCACCGTCTTAACGACTGCTGTCGCGGCCGTACCATACGCTGAGATACTCATCTCGTTAGCGCTCAATTGCGAGACTTCTATCCGAACTGCGCAAATGCAATTAGCGTCCAACGCCTTTGCATTATGCTTTAGGCCTTCAAGGGCCTCTCGCTTGGCTTGTATTAGCTTCTTTGCGAAGATCGTATCTTTTACCAAGATTTGATCTCGACGACTCGAAGATTGTTGCGAGAACCCGGTTTGTTTCAGTACGATCACGGAGTCAACAATGCCAAGATTTTGCGTGATACTCATTCCCGGAAAAGTCTCACCGGTTGAAATCATAATCGCTTCGTGATCCTGTCCCGTCCCGCTTTCCTGACCTTTGAAAGGTCTATCCGATTGAGTTCGCAGCGTTGACGCACGCGTTTTAAAACTGGGGGTTAGGTCCTGCAACAACGCCGCGTCAAGACAATCTGCTGAGCAATAGCAAACCGGCTCAACCAACTCGTTGCGAGCGTAATGGGAGCCCAGCGGTATTACACCACGACAGTTCGAACAAAGGGCCACGTACTTCTCCAATATTGGTTGATTTACGTATTGTGCTGGACCTACGACGCGCCAAAAGCGCTAACCGATAGTCATGTTTTTAATCCCTAAAGTGCTGTTAACCTGGCCTATTCCCAACAACTTTCCTTGGCGGTAGCGGCTTGAAGGTGTCATTCGTTCAAACCCTTCTTTGAAAAGTAAGCATTTAAACCAGTGCCACCAACTATTTGCGCCCTAAAGTCCTCATGGACCAGGATCCTGTAAAACATCAAAGGCCATACGAGAGCCTTCGATGCTCGATCTAAAGCGCTATTACCGCTGACTGCGGTAGCTTCTCAAGCCTTCTAATCAACCGCGACGCACTGTCTGCAAAGGATGCGGCGCGTTTTAATATCCTGTTAAAGGTAGAAACTTTTGACGTACTCATGCAGGACGCTGTGATTAGAGACTGAACTTGAAACTGAAACAATGCTAACCTTTTTCATTTCTTCGAAACGGCTATTGTGACAAAGGAGCGTGCTACTGAGGCCGAATGCATCCAGACGCATGCCGTCCGTCGTCGTGCAAGCTTGCGACAAAACCACCGGTTCAGGTTGTATCACCGTGATGATTAAGGAAAGTGCGTTATGCGATGCGGCAAGATCGCCGTGAGAATAACCTTAGAAACTTACAATGGGCTCGCCAAAGTGCTTTTTAAGGTTAGAACATTAAGGGGATGCAGAACGTGTCACAACGAAACGCCTGGGTCGCCTAACACCCAATGGGTTTCGCCTCAGCCGGGCTCAATTTGATTCGCTTCTTTTGCATCGGTCGCGCGCTTAGCGCCTAAAAACCAACTTGCTATTAAGGGTTTGCCTTGGTTGGCCGTCCGCTTAATCAAGAATCGTCAAGCACCAGCCTGGCGCCGATCGTTTTAAAAGGGTGCACCTAAATCTGGTACTTAATCCGGTAAACCCAATACCCGTTTAGCGATGATATTGGCTTGCACTTCATTGGTTCCGCCGTAGATCGTAACCGCTCGACTGGCGAGCCAAGATCGTGTGGCGCCCAATTCCTCTGACGAGAACCCTGCCGCCTCCCAACCCATGCCCTGGCTGCCCATCAAATCAGCCGTCAAGGCTTGTTTATCTTGCGCTAAAGAGGCGCCATACAGTTTAAACATCGAAGTCGCGGCGCCCGGGGCGGCGCCGCCTCGTGCTTCTTCGCCCATCCTTCGCTGGGTTAACGAAAACGCGCGACTGCGCATCTGCCACTGAATGACCTCATCACGTTGGCTTGCTGTCTGGACTGGATCGGAGCCATACCGACGCAAAAGGTCCGTGAGATCAAGATCAACAGTGACCCCAACGGGTCGAGATCGACCAGCTGATGGGCCGAGGCCGCCCTGACCTGAGCGTTCATGCTGGAGTAGGCGCTTACCAATGCCCCAACCCTCATTGAGGGTACCAACAAGATCTCGTTTTTCGGCCAAAGCGCCATCTAAAAAGGTTTCACAAAAGGGCGAGCTGCCTGAGATGAGCTGGATGGGCTTAATGGTTACCCCAGGTTGATCCATGGGCAACAAAACAAAACTGATCCCCTGATGCTTGGGCACGCTTGGATCGGTTCGGACCAAACAGAACATCCAGTCCGCATATTGCGCCCCTGAGGTCCAAATTTTTTGGCCATCAATTTGGAAATGATCGCCGTGCAGAACCGCCTTTGTATTAAGTGCCGCTAAATCAGAGCCCGCGCCCGGCTCGCTATACCCCTGACACCAGGCCGCGCCCCCTTTGGCAATCAAGGTTAGATGCCGTTGTTTTTGATCCTCTGTGCCATGCTCCAACAAGGTCGGCCCCAACATCCGCGTCCCCATGTTCATCAGCGGCGGACGGGCATCAATGGCCTGCATCTCCTCATACAGTATCTGGGTTTCGGCCAAACTTAAGTCAGCGCCGCCATACGCTTTTGGCCACTGCGGTACCGTCCAGCCGCGTTCCGCCATCACCTGCAGCCACCGCTGGGTATCGGGCTGGAAAACAACTTTGGTACTGCCGCTATGGACTTCACCCGGCCCGCGAGCACCCACCGGGCAGTTCTCTGCCAACCAAGCTCTCGTTTCCGATCGAAATTGCACTAATGCTTCGTTCACGCCTCGGCACTCCTTTAAAGTCTCAAATGAATGTTCGCGCTTAATTTATGATGCAGGACTTAACTGCACCAGCAAGCCATTGGCCTCAGCGGGATGCACAAACGCGCCACCAATCGTGCGGACACCCGATGCCGACAAGGACTCGGCGGTCGCTTTCGGATCCTCAACCGCGAAGGCCACCGTATGCACGCCATCGCCAAGCTTGTTTAACGACCCGGTCAAGGGCGAGGCCTCTTGGGTTGGCGAAATCAATTCCAAGAAGGTGCCGTTGTCGAAGCGATAGAAGGCCTGATCTGCCATCAGAGCCTCTGAGTGTGCCCGATCAGGCTCAATCCCTAAGATCTTATTATAATTAGCAACAGCCGCCTCGATATCACCCACCCGAACCACAACGTGGTCTATGCCTTTGAAACTCATTTAACGCTCCTTTTCTTCATCTTACAGCTTTTGCTTTAATCCTAGGACGGCACAAAGATCCGACCAAGGCCTCGTTCCTTATTGCCCATTGCGCGGAATATCTCGGAAGGGTCCGGTATCCATCCGCTGCTCTTTTGGCATGCCCAGCACGCGCTCGGCAATAATATTGCGCTGAATTTCATCCGTACCACCTGCTATTGAAATCGCGGGCACCGAAATTAACGTCTCGGCAATAACCCCTTCGAACGCAGACTCAGGGCCGCTCAACATCGCGCTCGCGCCTGAGATCATGGTGTGCACGTGCGCCGCTTGTCTCGCAATCACACTCGCGCCGAGCTTACCAATCGATCCTGCGGGCAGCATCCCCTGACCGCCGGATTTTTGATGCGCCGAAACCTGATCCGCTGAAATCCGTGCGGCCTCGGTCAAACAAACTAACTTTGCCATTTCTTGACGCACCGCATCGTCTTCAATCGCGCCGGTCTCTTGCGCCCGCTGTAGAATCAAGTCCGGGCGGCCTTCACGTTGGGGATACCAAGTGTATGGCTCATTATCAATTTCGAGCTCTCGGGCAAGCTCTTCATAAACTCGACCCGCCGAGGCCGGAGCCGGCGCGCCCTGACTCCGGCCCCGGGCAAAGCCTTGGCGCTCAATCGAAAGCGTGGCCGTCGCAACCGCCCAGCCTTGGCCCTCACCGCCCACGAGGTCATCCAGCGCCACCCGCGCATCGGTTAAAAACACCTCGTTAAAGGATGCGTGTCCGTTCATCTGTTTTAAAGGCCGAACTTCAACGCCAGGCTGACGCATATCAATCAAAAAGTATGACAGGCCTTGGTGTTTCGGCAGATCCCAGTTCGAGCGCGCCACCAAAATGCCAAAGTCCGCATGATGCGCGCTGGTATTCCAAACTTTCTGACCATTAATGAGCCAGTGATCCGCCTTTCGATCCGCCCGGGTTGAGGCGCCCGCTAAATCCGATCCACTTCCGGGCTCGCTGAAGAGCTGGCACCAAGCATGCTCGCCAGTCAGGATCTTCGGCAAGTAGCGCTGTTTTTGTTCGTGTGTACCATGGGCAAGAATGGTTTCAGCTGCCAATCGGCGCGGACCCACTTGGGCGGCGCCGACGACACGCCGTTCAGCAAAAACCTGTGAGACAACCAATGCCTCGGCTTGAGAAAAGTCGCGGCCAAAATACGCGTCTGGCCACGAGGGCGCCGCCCAGCCGGCGGAAACCAGTCGTTTTCGCCACTCAACCAACGACAAATCCGGCGAAAACTCAGCATCTAAAAACGCTTCTAGCGCTGCTTTTATCCCATCATGCGACATCTTGGGTCTCCTGCAGAATATCCATCATCCGAGCGCGATGCCGGTAGGGCGCGCCCAGCAATACTTCATCGCATTTTGCGCGTTTAAACCAAAGGTGCGTGTCGTTCTCCCAAGTAAAACCAATACCGCCTCGAAGCTGAATGGCGGCCCGCGCCATCTCCATAAAACAGTCTGCGGCCATCGCTTTCGCCATACTGGGATAAATGGTCTCTTGATCACTCGCCGCCAAACAAAACCCGGCATGCTGAGTCGCTGCTTTGGCGAATTCGAGGTTCATCAAAAGATCTGCACAGCGATGCTTTAAGGCCTGAAAGGAGCCAATCGGACGACCAAACTGATATCGGCCTTTGGTGTATTCGACCGTTTCATCCAACAACCGGGACGCGCCCCCAATCATTTCGTGGGCCAAAGCAACGCTGGTTAAATCCCAAAATCGGTTAAGAGACTGCGGGGTCACTGATCCGATCCGAGTGCCGGCGGCCTCTTGCAAGGTTACCCGCGCGACTTTGCGCGTCATATCAATCGAGTCTTGCGCTGAGACTTCTGCGCCCGGTGCCTTGGCTGCAAGCGCATAAAGCCCTAACCCTGAGTCCTCGCGTGCCACGATGAAAAACACCTCAGCGCTGCAGCCATCCAAAACAATCGGGGCGGAACCCGTCAACGCGCCGGCCTGATCTGCCGCAATCAACCGCCCGACCTGACTCGGATGATTCAGATCATCTAAGACCAGGGTTGCCCGGATCGACCCATCCGCAATCTGCGGCAGTCTTTCAGTTTTAGCAGCGTCATCGGCAAAGCGTTCGAGGGCATAGCCCGCCATGACCGCAGATGAAAAAAAAGGCCCGCAATAAAGTGTTCGACCCATTTCTTCCTGAATGATCCCCAACTCAACGGGGCCAAAGCCATGGCCGCCATATTGCTCAGGCAGGTGCGTGCCCGTTAATCCCAGGGTTTCACTCAGCTGCGACCAAACGAGGGGATCAAAACCGGTTTCGGTTTCGGCAAGCGCCCGAACTGCTGTCGTTGTACTGTGGGTATCAAAGAATCGATGCACAACGTGTTTAAATTGCACTTGATCGTCACTCAGCACGGTCTGCATTGATCTCTCCTGATGCCCAGCCACCGCATCGCGCACGGCGGGATTTCCCAACTAAACACTGACTGAGCACCGATGGATTACAATGCCCAGCCCCTTGAACAACCCCATAGTGATAGAGACCCGGCGCCGTTGCAATCCATCAATTTGAGCCGCCTGCCCTAAACGACGCAACCCCAAGGACTGACGGGTTTAGGCAATAAACAACGCTTCGATTTTATCCAAAGCCTGTGAAAGGGCTCTGCCTCGATGAAAACAATGCCACCACATTACACCGCCGCAAGGGCATCATACTCGTACAGTCGGGCCATCGTTTGCCGCCCCGCCCAGGGGGCGACTTGATCTCGCAGCCAGGAGAAGGGCGGGCGGGCATGAAAAACCCGTCCGTTTCGTTGAGAGGCCCGTTGAACATAGGTCGTTCTTGGCTTTCGCATGGCTTCATAGCGTTTCAGACTGGTCTGGATCTCTGAGCCTTGCTGCAAGCAACGACTTAGAACCGCCGCATCCTCAATGGCCATCGCCGCACCCTGCGCCATAAACGGTAACGTTGCATGGCAGGCATCGCCTAATAAAGTCACGGGTCCTACACCCCAACTTGGCAATTCAGGTCGGTCGAAGAGCGCCCACTTATAAACCTCAGGCGCATCCGCCGCGTTGATCAACGCAGCGAGGCTCGGATGCCAACCCTTAAAATCTTCCACAACCTCTGTAATCTTGCCCCCTTGAAGCCAAGACTCCTGCGCCCACTGAGTTGATTCCAAAACGCAAACACAGTTCACCCATTGCCCTTGACCCACAAGGTAATGGACAAAATGCTGACCCGGTCCCCACCAGGCTGTCACACCAGGCGCCATCGCGCTCGGGTCGAGGCCCGCCGCCGGCACTAAGAAGCGCCAGGCAACTTGGCCTGTAAACCTGGGCGCCTGGGCGCCAAAGAGGCTTTGGCGGATGCTCGAATGAATCCCATCGGCGCCCACCAAAACTTGACCGGTGAAATTCGCATCCTGGGTGCGAACTGAGACAGCGTCACCGTTCACGTCAAACCCTAAAACCTTGACCCCAAAGATCAGATCGATCCGAGCATCTTCCGCCACCGCATCCAACAATATCCGCATTAAGTCGGATCGCAGCAGATGATAATAGGGCGCCCCAAACCGTTCGGTTATCACTGATCCCAGCCGCGTCTGGTGGATGCTCGCGCCAGAGCGCCAATGACGAAAGGTGGCGTGCTCTGGCACGGTCGCCGCGCGCGCAAGCGCCGGCCCAAGACCAATCGATTGCAGTACTTTAGTCGCGTTCGGCGAGATTTGAATGCCAGCCCCAAGAAACTCGGCGCTCGGATTGGCCTCAAGGATCGTCACCCGATGCCCAGCAAGACTCAAGCATAGGGCGTGTGTGAGTCCGCCAATACCCGCCCCAACAATCAACACATTTAATACCTTCATGGCATTACTCAACCTTCCAAGCGGATATTGTAATGGAATCACAACATCGACGACGATAATCTAATTCGCATTGGTAAGTTCTTTGAATACTATTCATTCACAAACATTTCTGCTCTACCGCTAATAACATAAGGTAATTGTTATCCAGTCCTGGGTAACTCAGGAAACATGACCTGTAGGTCGTTACGGGTGCATCCGGATCAGGAAAATCTACCGCCTTGTAAGCATTGTAACGCCGGAAACTGACCAGATTGACCCTGATATTGATCGGCTTGCGGCACCTACTGGCTAACAAAAGCATTTTGCCGACCTATCTGGGCTCAAATTGGCTTTTAGGATCGTTACCCGGTCTTCCGCGCGACGCAAACACAGGACGTGCGCAAGCCCGCCGCTACCCGGCTCAACAAAATCTCAATGCATTGCCGCTTTTTCTAATCCATATTTTCTATGTCAGAGAATCACCAAAACCTCAGGGTATTCTCTTAACTTCCTGGATTCACTCAGCAGCGCCCTCGTGCCCATCGCACTGACTCAAGTCGTGTTTGGCACCTAGATTGCGATAACCGAGGCGCATCATACGATCGCCCACAGAACCAACCCAAATAGGCGCAAATAATGTCTAAACGTAAACTTGTTGCAGTCACTAGCGCCTCATTAGCGTGCACGCGAGTTCTAGCCAGCCTTGTCGTTGCCATACCGTTTTTAGCTTGAAGCCTTGGCTTAATCTCCCGTGACCTAAGGCACTGATGTGGCCACAGCTGGCAAGCGGTGCCTTTGCTTGACGGCAACCTGGTGTAAAGCCCTTATTTCTTGACTTTGGCGCTGACGACGCAATTGATATTTAGCGCTAAACGCCAATACCAGAGGTCAATAATCAACAACGCTAGATTACCAAACGCTGCCCTTGCCCTATCGACACAATCAAGACTTCGTCAAAATGAGGCCGAATTAGCTGAATCTTCCTGCCTTTATCGTGATCATTGGCGCCAACGCTTCCAACGAGTCGAAGGACAAGCATTGGCGCTCACAGGCACATTCCATCAGCGGTACAAATTCTCGCGTTGCCATTTGAGGCAGATCAACGAAATCAGAAATAGAGATCGCTTTAAAATAAGACCTTCGTTAGTCCTTCCGTGAGGACCCGCAAAACAGTTTATCTCCAGAGGGCAACCTATCTCACAGCGACGCATGCCTGCAACCCACCCAGTGATTGCTGAGGTGAGCATTGTGGAGATCTGCAGCGCCGCTTCCCAGACGAAAATATTCTCGAGGTACAACTTGATAACTAAACTAGCTGGCGATCAAATGGATTTTCATCGACTAAAGCGCGCTCTGTTTTCTTAATCTCTCCGCCACCATTGGACAATTCAATCAGCAAAAAAACAGGGCCATAACGAAATACTATCGACTTCGTTTAAAAGTAAGTATTCCTTTGTGCAATTCTAAAATTTGAATAAATTCAGATAATTAAAAGAATAATCTGAAGCACAAATTGCTTTTGAAACCTGAACTTGACAGACTCAGAGTTCAATAAAAAGGTGAAGATCAATCATGATCTTTTAACGGTCATTCGTGGAATCAAAAGTAAAAACAGAAGCTTGGTTCTTACTGTGCTTCACCACGCTCTACATGGTCTTGGCTGCCATTTCTTTCAGTGTTTGGCCGAAAGAAATTGTCCCGCCCATTTATCTACCTTTTGGCTTAGTGTTCGCAGGCATCATTGTCTATGGCAAGAGCGCCATACCCGGTATTTTTTTCGGCACCGCTGGGACTGTAATACTTCAGGGGGGCGACACAGTTGAAGCACTTTTTCTACCTGCATTTGATTTGCTCTTTTCGATCCTCATGCTTTCTCTATATCGTTCGATGCTTGGTGAAAAGAAGCTGTTAGATGAGCTCGTTCCAGCGAGGAATTTTCTGCTCGTTCTTATCTTTTTTGCTTTGCCGCTGTATGCGAGTCTGGGCGCGACAACCTTAAGCATCTTCTATCCAGGAGACTACAGCGATATCGCATCGATTGCCCTTTACTGGTGGATGGGAGACGTGGTTGCAATGGTGTTTCTCGGCGGCGCCCTGACTTTTTTCTTACGGCGAATCAAATCTGGTCAATATCTAACCGCCAACGATTCGGACCTGTTTTTCAAATCTATTCCAATCATAGGCTTAATGGCAGTTCTTATGCTCTGGTCTGCTGGCACATTGGACTTGTCTGCTCAAGTGTTATTACTTTTGGTAACACCGCTCTATATCGCGTCGATCATGACCCGCGCTATTGGGCTCTATGGGTTTGCGGTTACAATCCTGTATTGGTGGGCTGAGGTCGTGATTAAACTAGAAATCGGCCCTCTAAGTTTGGTTGATGGTGAGTTTTGGGTTTTCGCCATCACCTGTGGTGTCTTCGGTTCGGGATGGTTTCTAATCGGTGCCCTCTTAAGAAATCATCAACTGATTAGTCAAAGAGAACTTGAGGCCTCACGC
>ENA-OQVM01000917-OQVM01000917.1-marine-metagenome-genome-assembly--contig:-NODE-917-length-42038-cov-27.448416_pt1 | contig 42038 bp, 42 predicted proteins | sample MGYA00237776_ERZ505498 | MGnify/ENA primary metagenome ERZ505498 (study PRJEB26159, sample SAMN06265151) | marine metagenome | isolation source: Helgoland LTER site | place: Germany:Helgoland, sampling...
AATGACGACAAAATCCCACAAGGTGAATATTGCGTTTCTACGTCCAATCGAAATTTTGAAGGCCGTCAAGGGCAAGGTTCAAGAACCATTTTAGCAAGTCCTTTAGTGGCTGCCGCAACCGCCATTGAAGGTAAAATTATAGACATCACAAAACAATTAAATTAATGGAGAAATTTACCACACATACCTCACAAGCAATTCCATTAAATATTGCAAACGTCGATACTGATCAAATCATTCCAGCACGTTTTTTAAAAGCGACGGACAAAAAAGGATTTGGCGATAATGTATTTAGAGATTGGCGATTTGACAAACTTGGAAATCCAAATTCAGAATTCACACTCAACGACGCACGATACTCTGGAAGTATTTTAATCGCAGGCGATAATTTTGGCTGTGGTTCCAGTCGTGAACATGCCGCATGGGCGCTTGTCGGCTTTGGATTCAAAGTAATCGTTTCTAGTTTTTTTGCAGACATATTTAAAGGCAATGCCCTCAACAATGGCTTATTGCCTGTGCAAGTGTCAGAAGGCTTTTTAAACGCACTCTTTGCCGCGATTGACACGGATGCATCCACGTTATTTGAAGTGAATTTAGAAACGCAAACCATCAGCATTCAAGGGACGGACCTAAGTGAAGGGTTTGAAATTGATCCTTACAAAAAAACATGTATGATTAATGGCTATGACGATATTGATTATTTATTAAGTAAAAAAGAACTCATCGAAGCCTTTGAGCTTCAAAAACCCTATTGATATGAACTTAAAAATCGCTGTATTATCTGGAGACGGAATTGGACCCGAAGTCACTCAAGAAGCTGTGAAAGTATTAAAAGCAATTGCGGTCAATTTTGATCATAATTTTAGCTTTACACCTGCGCCCGTTGGCGCCATTGCGATCGATCAAGTTGGCGATCCATTACCCGAAAGCACGCTGGACGTGTGTAGAGCAAACGACTCTATTTTATTTGGGGCTATTGGCCATCCAAAATATGATAACGATCCGTCTGCAAAAGTGAGACCAGAGCAAGGCCTTCTTAAACTTCGTAAAGAGTTAGGGCTGTATGCAAATGTTAGACCCGTAAAAGCCTATGAATCTTTATTGAGCAAATCGCCCTTAAAAAAACACATCATTAAAGGCACTGACATCAGTATCTACAGAGAATTAACTGGTGGTATTTATTTTGGTGAAAAGAAACTAAGCGAAGATGGCAATACGGCTTCTGATCTATGTGAGTATTCTCGCTATGAAATAGAACGGATCGCTCACTTGGCATTTGTAGCCGCTAAAACAAGACGACAAAAAGTAACCTTAATTGATAAAGCAAATGTCTTAGAAAGCTCGCGTTTATGGCGTAAGGTTGTTGGTGAACTCGCCAAAGACTACCCAGAAATTGAGTTGGATTATTTATTTGTCGATAATGCGGCCATGCAAATGATTTTAAACCCGACACAGTTTGATGTCATTCTGACTGAAAACTTGTTTGGAGATGTCATTAGCGACGAGGCAAGTGTTATTGGAGGGTCTATTGGTTTATTGGCCTCTGCCTCTGTAGGTGACAAGCATTCAATGTTTGAGCCTATCCATGGGTCCTATCCTCAAGCCGAAGGCAAAGGGATTGCAAACCCAATTGCTTCTATTTTATCCGCTGCGATGCTGTTGGATCATTTTGAACTTCATAAAGAAGCAGAAATGATACGAGCGGCCGTTGAAAAATCATTAAAACTAAACATCACAACACCTGATCTTAATACAAAATTTGATAATATTTCGACGAGTAAAGTGGGTGATTTCATAGAAGACTACATCAACAATCCCGACGATTCAAATCTGAATTTTACGAATATGCATTTGGGACAGTCCACGATTATATAAGTCTGCATTTTCTGATAGCGGTGACCGCTAGACTCGTTAATACAAAAAAACGCCTGTGAGGCTCACTTTACAGGCGTTTTTTTATGCAAAATTTTAAGGGTTTTTCGCCTAATTTATTTGTATTAAAACACAACTAATACGTTTACAAGTGGTTATATAGGTTATTTAAGGTCTATTTTTTGGGGTTTTAGAAAATTTGTCATACGTTTATAACTGATTTTGACCCAAGTCTAAATCTTTGTAAGCAGCTTAACCGAAATTTAAGATATTATTTTACTGAGAACTATTAGTTGACACTGTCGTGAAAATACGAAAATGTCATCCAATATTTTGGATACTAATACCCAAAGGTGCTATTATCCGGAAACAGGGACGTACATACAGGAAGTTTGTTCTCCATATAACCAGTTGGTGGTAATTTAAAAAAAATGAAGGAAAAGATAAACGAAATTTCGACTGAAATAAAAAAAGCACTTGAAATTATTGATAGTAATGAAATTGAAATTAATAGTTTTGAATTCAATTGTAATCAACTAAAAAAGAAATTTCACGAAAATGACATTACTAAAGATTCCTTTTTCGGAAAGTTATTCAATGAATTAAAACAAATTGAACATAAGCCAACAATTTACTGGTTTGAATTTCAAAAAACTGAATTTAATCCAAATGAGTTATTCTCCGAATTTAAGAATTATAAAGTAAAAAATATTGAAAGAAAAGTACCTGCAATTTATAAACATCCTAAAGACACAAATATTTTATATTTAGGAAAAAGTAAAAAATGCTTGTGGGGAAGATTAATTTTGCATCTTGGTTTTCATATAGATAAACATAGTCAAGGTTTATTATTATCTGAATGGGCAGAAAAATTAAATTTAAAACTAAAATTTAACTATTGTGCTTTTGAGAACAATATGTCTGAATTAATCAGTTTCTATGAATATAAATTAGCTAAAAAAACAAAACCATTAATTGGAAAACACAAATTGTAATATGAGAAATACTATTTTGATTTTAATAATTTTTATAAATCTTAAATCTTTAGCACAAAAAAAAGAATTTAGTTTAAATAGTGGAAAAAGTATCGAATTAAGAAAAACTTTTGGAGTTTCATTTCCAAATGTTTATTTATTAACTGAAAAAGAATTTTCATTAAAGAAATTTGACACGATTAAAACTTTAACTAAAGAATATATTGAAAAACAAAAAAAAGAAGAAAGTATAAAAAAAGACAGCCTTAATCAATTTTTTGAATATTCAAACTTAAAAAAGGAGTATATTAATCTTGTTTCAATAAAACAGAATATAGATAATTTTTTAAACTCAAATAAAAGATACAAAGACAAAAAACAATATTTAATTGACGCTCAAGTAAGTTCAGACTCTCTAAACAAATACAAAGACGTATTATATAAAGCAGTAAGAACCTGGTATATTCATAGAGCCAAAGTAGAATTTATCTATGCTGACAAGAATATTAATTCAAATAAAAGAAGTGAATACAAACAATTAAAATTTAATAAAAATGAATTTACAGAACATTTAACTCAAATTTCAAAAAGAATAGAAAGTTTGAGAAAACCTTCTTTTAATTTTAAGAGACCTCAATCTAATAGTTCAATATCTTATTCAACAAAAAAAGAAGAAAAATATAATTATGAATTAAAGGAAAAAGAAGAAATCAAGAGTTTAGGATATCAAATAATAAAACCTCAAATTGATTTTACTAAATTAAATGGAGATTACAAACTACTTTATAAAAGTGAAAGCTTAGTTGGTAATCTCGATAAAAATCAACTTCTTTTAATTGAGAATTTAAGAGATATTAATAAATCAGAAAATGAATTGAAAAGCATCTATAACAGCTATATATTTCAAGATATAAATACCAATCAAATCTATTTTAGCAAAGATAAAACTGTTATTGATAATTATTCAATATCTAAAGAACTCAAAACAGTTTATAAAAAACTAAAAGAGAAAGGATTTATAACCAAGCAAATTGAATCAAATACATATATTATTATTTCAAATAAAAAAATTAGAATAAGTGAAAATGAAGTTCTTTTAAACAAAATTCAACAAAATGATTATGAATATATTAACAAAGTTTCAAAATCAATTGATGAGTTTAATAGTAAAGTTAAACTATCTAAACCTTTAATAATAAAACTGAACAATAATATTAGAGCTTATAAATCTGGCACATTAACTTATGAAAGATTGAATTCTTGGAAAAATGAAAACAAAAAAGGAAAACAAATTGTTAATCAATTTAAAAAAATAATTGAAATATTTGAAGTAGATTATTTGCATCATTATTTAAGTTCTGAAAGTATTCAAACAAAAACAGATTTACAAAACTCTGTTTTAGCATCGGATATTATTTTAGGAATGTAAAAAACTACCACCAACACCGTGTAAAAAAAATTGCTGGTAAAAGTCAATTTACGAAAGTTCTCGCGAACTTTCTATCTGTGATTTATTTACTAACTTTAGTGCTTAAACCACGCAACTTTTCTTACACAAACACGTTAGGCACAATTAGAGGAAAACATTGGAATTAATCAAAAGCACAAAATCGAAAACTGGAAAAGGTCTGACTTACTCTGTTGGTCTGAAACAAATCTCGGAACTCTTATCTGAAGTCGATATTTATGATAAGTTGAATATTTGGTTCAATAAAAATGAAGGTGGTGGAATGGGGCTTTTTATCCCTGGAGGAAACACATTAAATTATTTGAAAGGAAGTTCTAAAGAATTATTAAGATTTAAGATTTTGATATCTGGAAATTACTCTACACCTTTAGACAAATGGACAATTGTACTTCACGCTGTTAAAGCAGAAATTAGTAAACCGACAAAGGAGTTTCTAATTGAAATCGGAATCCCACTCTTGCGGAATTGGTTCGAATCTGAAAAATCTGAAACTTGGTATTCTGGTCGTCGCTACTACCAAATTGGTGTGAATGAAAATCTAACGGAATATTGTATCTTGGAAACACAAAATGACCGAATAATAAAAAAGAAAATTGAAATTTATGGCTAAAAAATCATCAAGACCTAAACCGCCATCGTCACCGAAAAGAACACACGTTGTCAAACGTGATTCTGGTTGGGCAGTAAAAAAGGAGGGAACAAAGAGAGCCACTAAAGTTTATACAACTAAAGAACAAGCTGTAAAAGGAGCTGAAAAATCTAGAAAATCAGGTAGCGATGTAGTAATTCACAAAAAAGATGGTTCAATTCAAAAATGGGTTAAATCCAAAAAATAGTATAAATGGATTTCGACAAAAACATTTTTATTAATTGCCCATTTGATGATGAATATTTCCCTCTATTAAAGCCACTTTTATATACCGTCAAAAAAATCGGATTTAATCCAAGAATTTCACTAGAAAGAAACGACTCTGGAGAGATTCGACTTCATAAAATTAAGGAATTGATTGAATCTTCAAAATACTCAATTCACGATTTAAGTAGAGCCAAAGCAAAAAAAGAAGGCGAATATTTTAGACAAAATATGCCTTTTGAATTAGGTTTGGATTTGGGTTGTAGAGATTATAACAAAGGAAAAGAATTTAAAGATAAAAAGATATTAATTCTAGAAGAAGAAAAATACAGCACACAAAAAGCGTTATCGGATTTATCATTTGCTGATTGTAAATGTCATAAAGGAGATGCAGAGGAATTAGTATACGAAGTTAGGAATTGGTTTGCTGAAAATGGGCATAAAAAAGTTCCAAGTGCTAGTTCGATTTGGGATGGATATAACGTTTTTTACGCTGATTTGTATGAAGAGAAATCGAAACAAGGGTTTAAGGTAAAAGACATTAATCGTCTTCCGATACCAGAATTTATGGGTTACATAGATGAAAAAATAAAATAACTGTGCCTAACAATGTGTATACTCAATGAGTACCATTTGCAGTTTTCGTCTGAAACCTGCACAACGTAGAAAAATAGAAAATAAACCGTTTAACCACTCCATTGGTGAGTACATCGCAAAAGAAAGAATACAGAGAAACATAACCCAAGTTGAATTATCAAAATTTTTCGGCGTTAAGGTGGATGCTCTCTCAAGTTGGGAAACAAATAGAAGACCAATTCATCCAAAGAGAGTTAAAAAGGCTTTAGACTTCATCGGATATGTTCCTAACAAGATATCTAAGATTGATTTTATTGGAACACAATGCAAAGTATGGCGTTTGCAAAACGACGTAAGTATAGATATGTTTTGTGGAATGGTTAAGTTGCCCAAAGACAATATTACCAAAATAGAGACGGCACGATATTGTAAAATCTCTGACTCACTATTAGCTACACTACGAAATTTTGTGAAGCAACCAGCGTCGTATTATTTAAAAGAATTCGAATATTTATAAAACTATATTCCTTTTCTCAAAGCGTCCATTATGATGTTAGTTATAGACGATTGCTTGCTTGTATCATTATCAGTTTTATAGTCTACTTTTACTCGGTAGCCACGTACACGCTTTACTTTAGTTTTTGGTAGTTGTAATGCATCAAGATATAAGTGAAGTTCTTCAGATTTAAAAAAGTGGATTTTTGCATGTTGTTTTTTAGATATGGTTTTTAAAGTTTGATTTTTTATGCTGTTTAGATGTTTTTCATTTTCAGAAACCATATACACTAACGAATAGTCGTCATCTATACACTTTTGAATATTTTGAACTTCATAACCTACTGTATTAGTAACTGAAATTTCAATCGCAATACGTATTTCATTTTTTATTAAAGCCACATCAACACGTCCTCCACTTTGAGTAGCTTCTTCAAGAGTAACTTTAAATCCTCGCTGTTGTGCCATAGAACGAACATAATATTGGAGTGAACGATGTTTACGAATAACTTCTTGTTCTTCTGCTTGCTCGATATATTTTGCTGTACGTTCTTGTAAATTATTACTAGATTTTTCCTTATTAACTTTGGAGGGCAAGATTTTTTTAAGAACAGTATTATCAACTCCTTGTACTATAGTTTCAGGCTTATTTTTTGTAACCTCAATTTCCTTTGGCTCTACTATTACTTTTGCTTTCGCATTCGAAATTCGAGGCAAGAGAGTTGCAAGAATATCTTCTACTTCGGTTCTTGGTGTAGCATAGTTAGTTCTTGTGTTGTGAATAATTGAGGTTTTTATCGATTGTGCAATTTCTGTATTTACATTTGGTAATGGAAAAGTTGTTAGGTTAAAATCATTATTTGAACTCCCAATACGAACAATAGCTTCTCCTGTTCCTAAACCTTGTAAATCATTCTGTTCAAAATATGAAAACCCAGATTCTAATTTCTTGGCATCAATATCTCCTAATCTAAAACAAATGCGGATGTAGGGATTTGAAATAACAGAATTGAGAATCTTAGAATCATCAATTTGTGCAATCTCTTGATGAGCAAGTATTAAACCTAATCCATATTTTCTTGCCCCAGATAGTATTTGGCTAATTGAAGGCGTGATAAAATTTTGAAACTCATCACAGTAAATATAGTAAGGATGCCGTTGTTCTTTTGGGAGTGATTGTCTACTTTGGGCTACTTGATTGAATTTAGAAAGAAATAATGAACCCAGTAAATAGCTATTATCTTCACCAATGAGACCTTGTGAAAGTTTAATCAGTACAATTTTCTTTTCTTCAATACAGGTTCTAAAATCTATGCCTCCTTTTTGTGCCAACATATAACGCACAATTTTTGGTCGCAGAAATGTGTCAATACGTGTTAAAAGGGGAGCAATACGCTTTTTTAAATATCTATATTCGTGTTTCCAATAGTAATGGATAGATGGGTCATCAACGGATTGTAAAAACTCTTTTCTAAAGTTGTCTTCTAGTAAAAATCTCTTGAGTTCAATTAATGTTCCGCCTCGTGAACTTTCTAAAAAAGTATTTACCGCTTGAGACAACACCGATGACATATTATCTCCCCACGAGGTTGCAAAACGTTTAAATGCACCAACTAAATCAGACGACAAGACAATTTTTTCTGCATCTGTATTGGCATCAAGAATATTAAACCCAATAGGAAATTCAGTATCGTAAGGGTCAATGAGAATGACATCATTTTTTCTATGTTCTGGAATTCTTAAAAGTACATCTTCAACAATATCTCCATGTGGGTCGAACAAGGTACAACCGTTACCTTTATTCATGTCTTCAATCATCATGTTGGCGATTAATGTTGATTTTCCGACACCTGTTGCTCCTATTATATGCGTATGACGAAGTCTCATTTCATCATTAAGCATAACTTTGGCTTCAATTCCGTTGTGCTCGTTGAGACCAAGAATATATTTTTGATTAATAGTTTCTTTAGGAAGTATTTTTGTTTTACCTCCTTGTGTTCCTAGCTTTTGGGAAACAACCGTTTTATTTGGATAGTGAAGAAACGTATTAAGTTCTTTGGAGTTAAGAATAAAACCAAGGCGATTACTTAAACGATTATGTAAGTTGTAGAAATGAAAATCATAATCGTATCCTTCATTCGATAATGGAATAAGTGAATTGTATTCTGAACTCGAAACAGCAGAAATACTTCTCGCTAATTCTTGCGCTAAATACTGACTGCGAATATCTGTTTTTCCTTGAGTTGCAATTCGCATAACTACGGAGAATAGCGGATTGGATATTTTATCTTGAGCGCATTTTGGCATCTCTGGTGCATCTGCAAAAAACGAACCGCCTCTTCCATCTGAAACCGAATATGATATATCTTTTGCAAGTGGAGACGTAATACCCTTAAACAATGTTTGAAAGACTATTACATCATTCTTTTGGAGTGATTCAATTGTAGCGATAACAGACGTTAGTGGGTCGATTGCAAACGAATCAGCAATTGCAATACTTCTCATATATTCATCATTTAAACCAAAGTCAGCGATAGCAATGTCGTTTTCAGAAGAAAAACCAAAATCATCTATTTTGGCATCTCGAATAATTGCTGTTGGAAAATAGGCGTGTACATGTGAGCGTACTCGCTCTGTATCGTGTTCGCTACAAACAATTTGAATTGTTATTTCATCAGCAGTACCTACTATCTCAAATGAAAGTACATCTTCAGTAAACGATAACATATTGAGAAACTCAATATTTCTGTTGGGTAGTATTTCTGTTCCTTTGGGAAATGAAAGTGAAATGCCTATAAGGTTTGGTGTACTACCAAAAGTCAAAAAATGAGGTTTAATTTCTGGTAGTTTTTCGGTTGGTTCTTCTGTTACTTTTGGTGGAGATAGTAATTTCGTTACTTGCTTAAAGAGTGATGGCACACGGCCATCATCAATAATTGGAGTATCATAATATGTTGCATGACGAAATGGAATATATGGAACCTCTATGTCAACAGGGGTATCGAAATGATAATACCCACGATGTCGATACTCCCAATTGTAGAAGTTAAAGGTTGCTTGTTCACTTACCGTTATGTTGGTACTCACGAAATTCTAATTTAGTTAAACCATTTGATAATAGTATCTCCATAAAACCCTTTCTCCCATATATACCAAGCGTAAGCAACGGCACTTCCTCCATTTTTTTTGACGTGTTCAAAATCACCGTTTTTAGCACATAATAATCTACCACTTGATATATATATTTTGGTAGGAGGCTTATCTATAAAAAGTTTTCTGCGTTTTTTACTTTCTAAAAATTGTATTTTTAGAAACATCGCAACCTTACTCCCTTTTGGAGTTATTTTTAATGCATGCTCAACAAATTCTAAAGCGTATTTATATGGAGGATTAGTAACAATGTCTCCATTCCATTTCTTGTAATTGAAGAAGTCTTTGGTGATACCATAATTCCTATTAATAATATCACTACTACTAACTTTTATATGATGTTTAATGAGTGTCTCACTTAAATGTCCTTCTCCACATGCTGGCTCAAGAACGTTTTGGAATTTTTCATATTCAAAAAGTAATTCTAAAGCCTTAGGGTCAGTTGCGTAATAATCATTTTCTTCTCGATCTGTATCTGAATGATTAGTTGCCGATAAAGTCTTAAATACACTATTACTATTTCCTATCCAGTTTTTCATAACAAATTGAACAGTAATTTATCGAATAAATATATTATTCATTACTGGCTTTCTCTCTGCTTCGGTTAATGCACGAACACCCTTATCATTAGTAATATCTTCTATTACTTTTAATACAGAAGATTGAGCGTAAGACATAAACATTGAGGCAGTATCAATACGATAGTAAGTAACAGGATAAAGTTTTTGTGCTAACCAAGAACCAATAAAAGGAATCTTTGAAATGAGTATTTTTCCAATAGAATCTTTATACAAGAGCCACCATGAAATAAAGAATCCATGACCAAATTTTGCACCGCAGATATCGTATTGATAGTCTTTCCATGTTGCACGCAAATACAAACGAGAATGAGACATCACACCTCCTTCTTTGTGGGTTGTTTCTTTGATGCTAATTTTTGTTACTCCATGCGATTCTAATTCAGTTTTTAAGCGTGCATAAAATTCTTTTGGTGAGTAATCAAAGTTATCAATTAAGGTGTTCCATCGTGAGTGATGATTTTTTAAGGTTTTACTGAAAATAAATTTCAAGAAAAGAAAAGCAACAATTCCATATACGGCATACATACCATATCTCATTAAGTAAAAGGTGATTTCATTCATAATTAGCGTTTTTTGTGGTTATTAATTATGTTATGAAATTACAGGAGTCTTCTGCTTTGAACTATTTTAAATGAAAACATACGCTTATATGATGAAAACATATTGTATTTGAATGAAAATCTATTATTTTAAAATTATTTCAAATACCTTGAATGTCAAAATTTTAACATTTATATTTAGGCTTTAATCAAGCTATATATGAGAATACTACTTTTTACACTGTTACTGTTTTTTAATGGGCTGTTTACGTTTAGTCAAGAAAGTAAAATTGATAGTTTAGACAAGGTTATTAGTCTAAAAAGATCTGAAACTAATAATCAGAAAAAAAAAATAACCATTTTATATGATTTTGTTAAATCTGAAATAGATAAAAGTGAGATTAATGATTTTGAATATTTTATCGATTATTTAATAAATGAAGCTAAAATTCAAAACAATGATAAATATAAATCACTGGGTTATCAGTTGCTTTCAGACAAATACCAAAGAATAGGAGACTATGAAAAAGCATTAGAAAATAGTAACACTTCAATAAAAATAGCTAAAAATAAATTGAATGATTCCCTTCAAATTATTTTTTTAAACCAAAAGGCTAATGTTTTTAAGTTTTTTGATAAGATAGATAGTTCAGAAATCTATTTTCAGAAGGCTATAGATTTAGGAATGAAATCAGGTCAATTTAGACCTCTTGGGTATTCATATAATGGTATGGCATCATTAAAAATGAATATAGGAAAATACTCAGAAAGCATTACTATTCAATTAAAATGTTTAGAAATAGCAATAGAATTTAACCTTGAATACTTAGAGATATCTTCTTTGATTGGATTAGGTTCGTTATACATTAGAAATGAGGATTATGATAAATCTCTAAAATACTTGAAAGATGCTCAGATAAGATTCGAAACCCTTAAAGATAGTGATAAAGAACAATTATGTGATATTTATAGATTTATTGGACTTGCTCACTCCAGAAAAGGTAATCTTGAAGAAGGAAATAAGTTAAATAGAAAAGCCCTTCATTGTCTTGAGGAAACTGGAAATTTAATGTTAGCAGCTGATGTCTCTAATACAATTGGGGCTAATTACCTCAGAGATGAACAATACAAAGAGTCTATTCCATATTTCAAAAAACTTATAACTAATGCTCAATCTCTAAATTCAAAAGGGATTGAAAATTTTGGAATTATTAATTTATCAAGCGCATATATTGAGACCAATCAATTAATTCAGGGTGAAAAAATATTGTTGCAAATTCTTAACGATACAATTGACAAAGAAATTTTGCCCAAAAGATTAGAAAAAGTGGTTTACCAGAATTTATCAGATTTATATGATCGAAATAATAATTTTAAAGCAAGTTTAAATTATCATAAAAAATTCAAAAGCCTTGAAGACTCTCTAGCTTATGCCCAAAAACTAAAAGAGGTATCAGAAATAGATGCTAAATATAATAATGAACAGAAAGAAAAAGAACTAGCTGAGCAAAAAATTGCTACACAAGAACAAGAACTCCTAACACAAAAAGCCAACACACGCAACTGGCTTTTGGCTTTCGGTTTATTAACACTAGGTATTTCTATTTTCTTTATCTGGCGACGTTACAAATCAGAAGCAAAAGCAAAAGAAACTATTACTAGTCAAAAAGAAGATATAGAACAACAGAAAAACTTGGTTGAAACCTTACAAAAGGAATTGCATCATCGCATGAAAAACAACCTTTCATTCATTGACTTATTCATCAATCTTGCTAAAGGACGTTTTCCAAATGAAGCATATCAAACCAAACTGAATGAATTGCAAAACCGTATGCGTAGCATGTTTGAAGTACATAAACAGCTCTTTAAAAAAGATGATGTAACTTCTGTAAAAGCAAAAAACTATATAAATACGCTTGTAGAGAATGTACAAGAAGCCTATACTAAAGACAATATTACTATTTCAAACACAACAGACAGTAATGAAACCATACTTGCAGATACTTCTTTTCCTGTAGGGCTTATCGTTAATGAGTTTGTAACTAACTCATATAAGTATGCTTTTGATGATAAAGCAAAAGGTACTATTAATATTGTGTTAACTTCTGATGAATCCAAATACAAATTATTACTTAAAGATAACGGTAAAGGTTTACCAAAAGATTTTGATATAGACGAATTAGATTCTTTTGGATTAGAGACCATACAGCTTTTAACTAAAGAGTATGGAGGAACCTTTAACATAGATGGAATAGATGGTGTTACAATGAATATAACCTTACCAAAAACCGCTGCATAAATGAAGACAAAAGCACACATACTAGTTGTTGAAGATAAATCGCTTATTTACAAACGCCTTAAAATGATACTTAAAGAGCACCTCTATACTGTTGATGCCTATTCACCAAGTGTTGAAGAAGCTGTTGGGAATATTAATAAAAAACACCCAGACCTTGTTTTATTGGATATTGATTTACAAGGCGAACATAATGGTATTTATCTTGGTGAATTATTAAAAAAGGAATATAATATTCCATTTATTTATGTCACAGACTATGATGATGACCTTACCTTCTATGAAAGCCTTAAAACCAAGCAAGGTGATTTTATTTCCAAAAAAGACATCAACTTATCAGAAGAAGACCCAATCGTAATCCAAACAAAACCACATTTAGACGAAAAACGATTAATTCGCTCCATACAAACTGTATTAGAACAGCATAAAGAAGAGCCAATACCTATAATCAAGGAAAATATCTTGGTGTATGTAGATTATATTCAAAACACTAAAGATTTAAATAGTAAAACAATATCACAAGTACCTATTCCATTTAAAGAAGTAGCCTATTTCACTACCAATACGGAAGAAATCGACGAACAGAAAACAGAAGAGCGTAAAAAAACCACTTACAAAAAGCTAGAACGGAACAATGCTCGTGCATACACATGGTTGAAGAAATCATACATAGTCCCTAATAATTTATCGGTAATACTAAAAAAAGTACCACATCAATTTGTACGCATCAGTGATGATTATATTGTGAACCTAGATAATGAATTTGCACTGCAAGGGCGTATTAACGGAAAACGAATTCAAATTGCAGACCAAATACTAGAAATTTCAGACAGATACAAAGCAGAAGTAGAAAAACGTTTTGAAATGTTGTATGAGCGTATGAAATAGGGTGATTTTCATTGAAAAAGTATAGATTTTCATTTTTATTAGTCTAACCTAAAATAGCTTCATATTTTTAATTTGCTATTTTAATACACTAACGTATCATAAATATTATGAAGAAAAACTATTTTTTAATTATTGGAATACTAATACTGCTAATTATTGGTGGATATTTTGGGGTGCAGGAATATTTGAATAATAGTGGTGAAAATATTATTGAAACTTATTCTTGCAAAAAGGATTGTAAAGAAATCATATTAAGAATTACGTCCATTGAGAACTACCCTATTCTACCAGATAAAATTTTAATAAAATCTAATGATGATAAGGATATATATTATGTAGATAGTCGTTCACCTTACACTGGAATTTATAGAATAAAATTAGAAAAAAGAAAATACTCTTTTATTATTAGTGCGGAAGGTTACCAATCACTAGAGCATGAAATAAATATTGATGATGGAATGGATGAATTATCATTTACTCTTATTCCGAATGCAGGAGTTAATTATAAACGGACAATATTAAAAAAACCTAATCAAAATGAAAATTTAATAAGTGTTAATGGTTTTGTTATAAATCAATTTGGAGAACCTACTTCAAATACTTCTGTGAGTAATGAAAATTATGATGGAAAAGAATATTCTACCTTGACGAATAAAGACGGATATTATGAGTTAGATATACCATTTAATGAAACACTTGGTATAAAAAAAATAGATATATTATATTCTGATAAAAGTAAAGTAATAAAAACTGTGTCTATTTGGTCTGAAAAAGGTTTAAAAGAACTTGGTTTAGTATCAATTAATGTTGATTCAAATATTAATCTACCAATGCAAAAAATCTTCAAACTCAGTTTGAGTGATTTTTTTTTACATAAACAATCTCAAGAATCTTTTACGGAAAACTTACGTGTCGGTGTTAATTGTACTGGTGATGCTTTTAGTTGCACTTCAGTTATTGTTGTACCTATCGAAATTTATGTGAGAAATGTATTATCTAATGAATGGGTTCCTAGCTGGGGGAATTACAATGGCGATGATTCATTCTCATCTGGAGCAATAGCCATAAGAAGCTATGCCAAATATCATTTAAACAATCCAATAACTTCTACCTATGATATTTGTAATACTACTTATTGTCAGGTTTATGACCCAGCAAATGATTCTGGTTCATCACAAACTAATCTATCGGTAATTAATACAGAAGAATGGGTTCTAATTAATTCAGGACAAAGCATTGTTAAATCAGAGTTTGCAGCTGAAATAAATGATAATCCAACTAATCCTAGTGGTTGCAATTATCCTTATTGGGGAGAATGCGGAGATGGTTATTTTCAAAAAAGTGTTAATGGTCCACCTTGTAATAATGGTGATTGTTGGCCTCAAAATGGAACTGTCGATTTTGTTTCTTTAGGTAAATTTGATTCAGGCAGTCATCCTAGAGGTCTATCACAAAGAGGTTCTTTTAGATGGTCTAGCGGTTTTGATGTACAACCAAATAATATTCCTGATGACAGTCAATTTATTTTACCTAGTACCTATCAAGGTATTGATTATTGTGTTAAATCTTGGCAAGAAATAATTGCTCATTATTATCCCTACTATAATTTATTTAATGAAATTACTAATGAAACTATTGATTTATCTTCAGGGTACCCTAATAGTATTAATAATTGTAATATTGAAAATAATTGCACAGACAATTACGAACCTAACGACATACAATCTCAAGCAACACCGTTATATGTTTTTGGTCATGATTTTTCTTGGAGTGATTCTTTAGTAGATGAATGTTTAGACCAAGCTACAGCAGATATAGATTGGTATAGAATGAACCTAACTCATCAAGGAGAATTAACCATTACCTTATCTAGTCAACAAATATCTTCTTTATTTATGGATTGGTTAGATAACGGAAATGTAACCTCATCGACTACAGTTAATGGAAACAAACAGATTGTTATTTGTTCTAATAACGGTCCCGCTTGTTATGATACAGCTTTAAGAATTTATACAGTAACTCAAAACGGAAATGATCCAATACCATACACACTAGATATTCAATGGTCTGCTAATCAAAGCTGTTCTTCTGGAAGGCAATCAAATACTAATAATACAACTCAAAACAGTTCAACCATAAAAATTAATGGAAATACGAGTGTTTGTGAAGGTTTATCAAATACCTTATCTGCTTCAGGAGCTTCTGGACCATTTGATTGGTTTGTAAACGGTCAATCGGTTCATATCGGAAATACGTTTAATACACAATCATTAAATACAGGACAATATGATTTATTTGTTATAGCGACCGATGATGTTTGTTCTTTTGCAGAAGCCCAATTAAATATTACCTCTGGTGTTACCGCCAATGCAGGCTCAAACGTTACCATTCAAGCTAATGGCTCAACCACATTGCAAGGTTCTGGAGGTACAAGTTGCTCATGGTCACCAACTACGGGATTAAGCAATCCTAATAGTTGTACGCCGACAGCATCGCCATCACAAACAACTACCTATACATTAACTGTTACCGAAAATGGCTGTACCGATACCGACACGGTTACAATTACAGTTAACGGAAGTAATGGTAATCCACCACCGAATGATAATTGTAGTAACGCCACAACCTTAAATAGTAATACAAGCTGTAATTTCACAAGCGGAACCGTTGAAAATGCAACGCCATCTGTAGGAGCAAATCATTGTGATGGATGTAGTTGTACCTCTCCAGACGATTATGATGTATATTATAAATTCACTGCGATAAAAACAAGCCACACTGTTACTGTTTCTAATTACGCTAGTAACTTTGATGCGGTTATTGAACTACGAACCTCGTGTTCGTCAGGCTCAAGCAATTATATAAGCTGTTACGACCCAAGTGGAGCTCCAACATCTGTAAGTGAAACATGGGATAATCTAAATATCGGTCAAACCTATTACATACGAGTATTTGAATGGAACTATCAAGGTACACCACCAAATGCAAACACCTTTAATATTTGTGTAACTCATAATAATACAGGAGGTCAAGGAATTGATTTAATATCAAATATTACAAGCGTTAGTGATTCAAACCCAGACGTAGGAGATAGTATAGATGTAACATTTACGATTACCAATAATGGAGATGAAAATGTTAATGATGCATTTGTTGGAGGTTTATATCTATCAACCAATCAAACATATAGTTCCTCTGATGATATCTTTTCAGGGAGCACTCAAGGTTTTACGGCTATAAGTTCAGGACAGACACTTACAATAAACAAAACAATAACAATTCCTAATGTAAGTGATGGTCAATACTACATTTTATCAAATCCTGATATTGGAAATAATATAATTGAAATAGAAGAAGACAATAATTATAGTAGTTATCTCATTCAAATTGGTCAAATCGTGCAAAACGGCCCCGATTTAGATATTACAGGAATGTCGGTTACACCAAATTCAGGTTTGGTGCCTGGACAAGAAGTTACAATAGAACTTGATATAGAAAACGAAGGTAATGAAGATTCAAGTAGTTTTGATGTATTGATATTTTTAGATATTGATGGAGATAATGACTATGATAGTAACGAATTTATGGGAGAATTTAATTTTGGTTCTCTTGATGCAGGAGAAGATAATACCATAACGCAAGGTTTTGATTTACCCGCAAATATTCCCTCAACAGGCGTATACGAACTCTTTGCCATTGCAGATAGTAATAATGCAATTAATGAAACTGATGAAGGAAATAATGATAAAGATAGAAATATAACCATTGCATTAGCAAGTGGTGGTAGTGAAGACATAACAGTTATTAATTCTTCTGTAGCTGAATCTAGTGTTAATGCAGGAGGCACAATTAATGTTATAAGTAATCATATTTATTTAGGCAATCAAACATCTAGTGAATTACCAACGCTACATTTAGGATATTATCTTTCTGCTGATTGTGATTTTAGTTATGCCGAAGATGTATTTTTAGACGATGATTCTTCAAACTTGGGTATTAATAACCCTAATATTGAAGAAGATGAGATTTTAACAATTCCCCCTGCTACGTCATCTGGAACGTATTATATTCTTTTTGTAGCTGATAGTGAAAATCTCATTGATGAAGGAACTCTTGAAAATAACAATGTAGAATGTATTCAAATAACGGTAAATGGTACGAGTACACCAGAAGGTGATATTTTTATTACTGATGAACTATGTAATCCGACAGATGTTATTATTGGAAGCGAACTAGAGGTGTTTTATAATCTCAATTATGCAGGGAATCAGACTAATGTGGATTTACCAAGTATCGAAGTATTTTACTTCTTATCAAATGACTGTGGATTAAGCAATGATGACATACTTGTTAGCGATGATAGTATTTCTTTAGGCTCAGATTTACCAGTTAATGATGTAGATGAGCGTATAGAATTGCCTAATAATTTAAGTGCAGGCACTTATTACATTATCTTCAGAGCAGATATGGAAAATGCCGTTTATGAAGTCAATGAAAATAATAATACTGCTTGTGTAGAATTTAATTTACTTCCTGCTGATGCGAGTTATCAAGATGTAACACTAAGCAGTCCTTATGTTGAAGTAACTGAAGCCAATGTAGGCGACCAAGTCTATGTTTCGGTGTATCAAAACTATACAGGCTATCAAACAGACGCAGATTTAAGTAGTGTTCAAATGCAATATTATCTTTCTACTGATTGTACATTAAGCTCTGATGATTATCATTTTGGAAATGATTATTCAAGTATCGGAAGTGATGACCCTTCACAATTTGAGTATGATACAGTTACAATTCCAAGCGGTATAAGTTTAGGAATATACTATATCCTTTTTGTTGCAGATACTGAAAATATTGTAAATGAAAATAATGAAAACAATAACTTGGAATGCATTCAGATAATAATAAATGATGATGCGTTGGGCATTGATGATAATGAGTTAAACAATCAAATAAAAATTTATCCAAACCCAGTAAGTGATATTTTGACCATCAATTTAGGTAAAACACATTCTGAAATAAGTCTTGAAATATATAATGTTGTTGGGCAAAGAATAAGAACCTCAGAATATAATAATAAGCGAATTTTGACAATAAATACCAGTTCATTTTCTAATGGTATTTATTTTTTCAAAATTAAAACAGATACAATCAAATCCAAAGAATTTAAAATCATAAAGGAGTAATCCGTAACCTTCTACAATTTCACTCAAAAACCAGACATTTTCATTCTGGCTTTTTTATGCCTTTACTTTTCTTCATTTTCGTTAAAAGATTCAACATCAAAACCTTCTTTAAAGAATTCTTCAAGCGAAATATCAAATGCTTTAAGAACTTTTAATAAAGAGCTGAAACGTAAATCTTGCCCTTGTTCATATCTACCATACTGTGCTCTTGGTAAATTATGTTCAAATGCAAATTGCTCATAGTTAGTAAAACCCTTTTCTATGCGTAACTCACGAAGTTTGTTGCCCAAATTTGCGAGTTGTTTTTCGTTGTATTTATCTTTTTTAGCCATGTAACAAATTACTATCAATTCACATTAATTTGTTACTATTTATAAATTCATACTTTAAAGTAGTATTTTAAAAAATAAATTTTATATTTGAAGTCCTAAATGGTTCTTAACTAACGCTCCTCTCGAGCCAAGGAGTAACAAAATTACATGAGTAATGAAAAACAAAACACTATTTTTATGCACCTTAATCTGTGCTTTTTTCTGTATCACAGAAATGCAGGCACAATTAGAAAAGGGAAATTCTCTTTTAAACATTGGACTTGGAATGAACTCCTATTACACCTCAAGTTCAGGGTTCTCAACTACACTACCACCATTAGAGGGAAGCTTTGAAGTTATGACCTCTGAAAAATTTTCTCTTGGGGCATTTATTGGAGCGTACGGGGCAAAGTATGAGAATGAAATTAAATCAATGAGTATTGTTATTGATACTGAAATTAAGTACTCGTATCTCAATTTTGGAGGCTTGGCTAATTATTACCTTGTTAATGATGAATCTTGGAATATTTATGTAGGAGGAAGACTTGGGTATGTATCATCATCAGCCAAGATAAGCCACAGTAGTAACGTACCACTTAGCGACGACGAAACTTTCTTAAATGGTGCGGGAGCTACAGCCTCAGGATTTCTCTTTGGGGCTAATCTAGGGACTCGTTATCATATATCAAAGAGTTTTGCATTGAATGCTGAGTTAGGATATGGAATTGCCTTATTGAAAGTAGGTATAACGTTCAAACTTTAACAAGAAAACTTAATATGTTGGGAACAAAGCCGAAAAGCCAACTGAATTTTGGAGTAGGCAAAACAGTAAACTCAAATCAATGAAAAAAATTAAACTAATATCATCTATTGGTGGTAATACTATTATTAATTACCGAGAAAGTGGTGAAATGAATATGACAGGAACCGTAATACGATATAAATAGTATAATTATGAGAAATAAATTATTAAAAATTCTTCTGATTTTGCTAGTAGTAACATCGTGTTCCAAAGAATCAATGAATGATTCTCTTGAACCAGAAAAGGAGATAAATACGAAGCCCTCTATCACATTATTAAGCCCAAATAATAATGCTGAATTTGAAGCAGGAACAGTAGAGCAACTTTTAACATGGAAAGCTGAAGATGCCGAAAATGACGTATTGATGTATGACTTATATTTTGGAGAAACCTTACCTAATACGCCTACAGTCCAAAATATTTCTGATTTAGAATATAGGGTTACAGGTCTGGAAAACAATACAACCTTCAGATGGAAGGTAATTGTTAATGACGGAACAGAATCCGTAGAGAGTAATGAGCAATTATTTAAAATAAAAGAAGAACTAAAGGGGGTATATCTAGAGTGGCAAAATGTAAATGCATCTGCGTATGATTTGTATTTTGGTGAAAATTCAGCTAGTGAAAAAATAGTATCAAACACCAAAGAATTATCTCATCTTTTTCAGGATTTAGAGGTTGGAAAAAAATATTATTACAAAGTAGTTCCAAAAGGAAGTTCTTTTGTTTTTGATGAAAATAGTTTCTTTTATCAAGAACAAGGTGTTAAAATTTTTGATGGAAACACCTCTCTTAATAACCAAGATGAAATAACAAATTTTGGACAAAAAAGTTTCACTGAAATTACAGGAGCACTAAGGATACAACAAAATTTCAGAAGAGATATACGAGAGTTAGGATGGTTACAAGATTTATTGAAGGTAGGTTCAATAGATTTAAGATATATTGATGGGCTAACGAGTCTCTACGGACTTCATAATATTACATTCATTAAACAAGGTGTTTACGTTAGAAACATTACTAATATTACTGAAATAGAATTAGATAAATTACTTTCGATAGGCGGTTCCTTGGATATTTCGGATAATAAAAATCTTGAAAAAATATCTATGAATAAACTAAGTAATATTTGGGGAGATTTGATATTAGGTGGTAAGGTAATTTTCCTACTAAATAATACAACAGGATATAGCGGATCAATAGATTCTAGCTTTGGTAATCCTTTAGTTTCTGATATTACTTTTGATAATCTGAATAATATCTATGGAAATATTAATCTCTATAAAAATGAATCATTAGAAAACTTAAATTTCTTACGAAATTTAGAAGGAAGTTACAAAGATTTTATCATTTGGGATAATGATGCCTTGACTGATATTTCGGCGTTATCAAAATTTAAATCTATGGCTCAATCTTTTGCCATTGTAAAAAATGATAACCTTTCTAACCTCATTGGTTTAGAGAACATCACTATTGTTGCTTGGGATATGCTTATTTCAGAAAACGATAATTTGGAGAGTATTAATTTAGATACACTCGATACAACATCTAAACTTAATATATCTAATAACCCTAATATTCAAAATATATCGAATCTTTCATCATTGAGACGTATTGGAAATGGAGGAGTATATATTTATGGGAATGACAAACTTAATGATTATTGTGGTCTCTACGGTTTATATGAATACGGACAAGTTAATGGCACTACGTATATTAATAACAATAAGTATAATCCAACATCTTGGGGTATAGCTAATGGTTATTGTAGACAATAAACAAGAGTAAGTATATTAAAAAACAACGAAATATAAAACAATAAATTATGGAATTAAAAACAGTAACAGCTCTCGCCATTTTTGGCTCGATACTCATTACTCTTGTTCAGTTATTTTACACCGTCAATAGTTTTATGGCTGGTTATCAAACAGGGATTTTTGGCATACAATTTCCAAGCTATATTTTAAGCATAATGTATTTATTAGGGAGCATATTCTTACTTATCTTTTTTGGAACACTCTATGCAAATCAAAACAGAGAAGAATAATGGAGAAATCAGTCAATGATGCTTTGGGTATTACAAAAAGTAATACCCAATCAGCAGAACAAACAGAAAACAAAAACGTAACCATAAAACAAGCACTTATGAGCAAGAAAATTAAATTTACAGGAGGTTTTGGAGAATACTTTATTATGTCTTTAGGCTTAATGCTTCTTTCAATTATAACCTTTGGACTAGCAACACCATATTGGATGTACTGGTCGTTAAAATACTTTTTTACACGATTAGAAATCGTTGAATAAATTTATATATTTGAGAAAACAATTTCCATGAAAAACAGTATTATAAAAGGGAGCACTGAAAAAGGAACAATTTACCGATTATTTTATGTTGATTTAGTACCTGGAATTATAAAAGTCGAAGCAAGAGATATTGAATGGTCAATTGGAGAACTTGCTCAATTTTCAAATGGAATTATTATTTCTTGTTTGCCCAAGAGAAAACGCCTTAAAAGGTTAATTGAATCTATTGAAACAGAAATTGTTATTTTTAAAGAATGGGGGCATATAGACCCACCTTCTCTTTTAGAAACTTACGGCCCAAAAATTGAAGGTATAAGTTCAGTTACGACATGGACTTTGGACATGGATTCATATAACAAAAATGTTGAAAAATTTAATGAGTTTATCAATAATTATCTCAAAAATAATTCTTCTCATTTAGAGGTTGATTTTAGAGAACATCAGTTAAAGAGAAGATATTAAATAATTTAGAAAAGCCTCAATCAAAATATGATTGAGGCTTTTTAATTACATTAAAGTAATTTATTAAATTTCATTTAACCAAATCTCTCTCGCCTTATCAAACCCACACCAGCGATGATTTCTATCAAAGCCACGTAGTGCAAGTTCATGACGAATAATTCGGTCAAGAGGTATTCTATTTTTCAATACGTACCGAAGTACTTCTCCATCCATAGTTGTAACCATTCCAATAATTGATTCCCAATAGGCTAAAGGGTCTTCATCTTGTCGTATAGTATCTAATTTCCTATACGACAGTTCAGAATAATCTTTGGGAAGGATATCAAGAAATTCAGCACCTAATTCATTTGCTGCATCTTCTTCACATACTGCCCATTTTCTGTTTGGATGTGGTATTACACCAAACGTAATTTGAGCAATACGGTATTTGAAATTCAGCCAGATTGCGTGGTCGATTGCTCGGTCTTGAGAATCAAAAACATCTAAATAATTATCATCTTTCATACTGTTATTTCTTTTCTGGTTTTTCAGTATGTGGTGTTAGCACACGACTATTTAATGAAATAATGTCGGTACGTGATGATTTTGGATCACTTCCTTTTTTACGCAACAAACGTTGTGTATTAAATAGTGAACGACACTTGATATTAAACTCGGTATAATTCACTGCTTCATCTTTATTCTTTAAAGATTTAGCGTAGACATCATACAGTTCAGCATTCGTAAGTTGATTTCCTTTTGCTTTCACAATAATGTCATAGACTTTTGTTGCAATAGGATTTAATCCACGCTCTGTTTCAGAGAAATCAAAGCCTAATGCCTCAAGTTCCTTTTTCTTTCCGTTATCAGCATATTTCAAGAGTACCGAAATATCTTTTTGGTAGTCTTTCAGTCTGCTGACAATAGCTCGTTTTTCATCTTTAGCTTTTTCAATATTAGATTCTACTTCAGCCAAGAAATTCTGGTCGGTCTTGATATTCTCAATCAAGATATCGACAATGTTTGCATTACTCATAATTTTCAATTTTCAAATTAATATTCAGTTATTTTTTAGGTTATTTTCCAAAGTGTATGAATCACAAAATCAGATTGACTTCGTTTAGTTTCGATGCAGACACGCTCTAACTCTTCTTCCGCTTCTTCCTTGGTATCAAAGAAAAATGAAGGTTTTGTTGTTACCGCATATTTATCTTCATCTTTCACATCAGCTGTGAAGATGGCAAAGACACGTTTAGTTTTTCCATGTTTGAATAACAACGAATAGTAGTTACTTACATCATATTCGTCCCATTCTTCTACTGGCTTATCTCTAAGATAATGTGCGCTAAATAAAATTTTATCGAAAAAATTGTTGACTTCTTCTTTAGTCATTTTTGGAACAGATGTGATTTCAGATTCAATTTTATGAATGAGAAAGGATAGGATAAAATAATCTTCTCCAATGAGTTCTAACAACTGTTCATTTTCGAGGGTTTTAATGTTTTGTTGTTTTAAATCTTGGTCAAAACAGGAATGTTCTAATATCTCGATAAGTTCTTCTCTATTAAAGAAATGAGTAAAGAACACACTAAGTTTTTGGTTTCTGTTTTTTAAGAATTCTTTTTCTAATTGCTTCAAAAAATGAACAATTAATTTTCGTTGTTTAATTGTCATAGTTTTTGGTATTTGAGGATTCGTTTATTACTTCACAATGGTTGCTGATAGTTGCTAAAAGGTGATTGTAATCACTACTTTTAGCTTCATCAAGCACCAAATCAATTTCTTCTTGAGACCAACCTTCACGTTTGGCTTGTCTTTGGAATACACCCATAATCATAAAGGCATTTCCGTTTACACCAACCAAATCGAGGTTGACGGTTTTGTCAATTACTTTTTTCATCTGTATTAAATTTTAGTGGCGAATCGCCACAGATTAGTATTTGTTTTTTTAAATAGGGTAATTAGCAGTTAATACTTCAACTTTCGTTTTCCGTTTTTGCCCAGTAATTCCTTTGGATGCAGAGAGTGTTTTAGTAAAGGTTTTACTGTACCAACCATTTTGTTGGATATACTCATGAAGAATATCTGATGGGTATGAACTCAAAAGGAATTTACCTTTCACTTTTGAAAGCGTGTCCAAAAGCCTTTTGTAGTCAACTTCATAGTAGCCACCATAGTGAGCTTGGTCTGAGTCAATGTATGGCGGGTCTGCGTAGTGAAAAGCATCTTCGGCATCTCTACTTTCAATGACTTTACAAGCATCAACGTTTTCAATTTGCACATTTTCCAATCTTTTTGCAATGTCCTCATTAAACACCATTTTCTTATTCTTAAATGCCTTTACACGCTTTCCATACTTATCATATCCCCATGACCCAATCTGACAGGAAAACCCCATATTAGTGGCAACATAAAATGCCCACGCTTGCTGTAATTTGTTAAACAAGTGAGGCATTCGGTAAATACTCCATGCAACGGTGTATGTTGCACGAGAGAATAGGGTTGCTCCAACTTTTGCTTTGAGATTTTCAAAATCTGTTTGTATCACTTCATAGAAATTAACCACTATGTTATTGATGTCGTTTATGGTTTCTGCTATTACTTTTTCCTTTGCAAAGAAGACCGCACCGCCACCAAAAAATGCTTCGGTATATATAGTGTGCTCTGGTATGAGAGGTAAGATTTCTTTCAGCATATTCAATTTTCCACCGTAATAGGTAATGGGAGTTTTAGACATGGTAGGTATGTGGTTATTTCTACATCTCTCCTTCTTGAGCGAAAGAGACAAAAGATTCAGAAGTGATAATAATGTGGTCGAGTAAGGTAATGTCCATCAAGGTCGCTAATCGTTTAATTTTTTTGGTTTCAGAAACATCTCTTTTTGAGAAATCTAAGTTTCCACTTGGATGATTATGAGCAACGATGATGGCTGATGCGTTGGTAAGTAAGGCTAATTGAAATATATACTTTAGATTAGTCTGTACACCTCGTGTTGATCCTGTGGCAACTTCTGAAATTGCGAGAACACGATTAGCATTACTCAGAAGTATGACCCAAAAACATTCTCGTAAATCTAATTGCTGTGGATTGATATATTTTCGTAAAATAGTATCAGCATCTTCAGCACAAGAAATATGATACATCTCTTGTAAGTGAGGTCGTTGGTAATGGATTTCAATTTGTGAACTACCAAGTAGCTCGGTACTTGGTAGTGTTTTCATGTGTATTAATTTAAAGGTTCATTTGTAATAAGTATGAACGAAATCAAATTATTGATATAGATACGCCTTTTTGGTTGCTAAGCGACATTAGGCAATCACAGGAGCATTAAGCTCTTAAGTCTTCTATGGTAATAGTTTTTGCTGAAAAAGGGTGTGGCGTTTTACCATTAATGAGTAATTTTAAATAGATATGAAAATGCTCCAGATTAGTAAAATCTGACGTTTGAAAAACAGGATATAATTCTTGAGCCATATATTTTGCGTCAGCTTGCCCAAGTTTAAAACAAATAATTGTACCGATATTTCCCAAAACAGCATTTTTAATATCAGTGTGTAATTGATGTAAATACTGGTGTGCCAATACAAAACCTATTTTGAATTTCCGTAATTCTGAAAACATATTGGTAAGCGAAGCTGTCGTGTAATTTTGAAACTCATCGAGGTAAATGAAAAAAGGCACACGTTTTTTCTCTTCAATATTGATACGACTAAATGAAGCTGAAGAGAGGGAAGTAAGCAATAAAGAACCTAGTAAATGTGCTCCGTCGGTTCCTAATGTTCCTTTCGATAAATTAACTAAAAATATTTTATTGGAATCCATAATTTCACGTAGTGAAATTTGTTCGGTGTTCTCAACCAATATTTTATTCAACATAGGAATAGATAAAAAACTTCCCACTTTATTTAACACAGGTAAAATATCTGCTTTAGAATATTTAGGAAATTCTTGTTGCCAAAAACGAATTACATTTTTGTTTATAATATGTTTTGCGCACTCTTTTTGATATTCGGGACTGAGCAATAGTTTTGGAATATCATTAAAGGTTGCTTTGGGTTGGTCAAGGAGTGTCAGAATAACATTGCGTAGAATGTATTCTAATTTTAATCCCCACGATTGCTGACCCCATAATTTTTGAAAAGTCTCTAAAATACTTGAAGTTATCAAAGCTCGTTTCCCATAACTCACTTTTTTAAGTGGATTGTAACCTATTTGAATATTAGGATTGGTAGCATCAAGTAAAACAATATCCTTCCTTCGAAATTCTGGAATAAATGTCAATACTTCTTTGAGTAAATCTCCATTAATATCAAACAAACAAAAACCACGATGTTGAAATACATCTTGGTAAATGAGTGTTTTCATAAGATTGGTCTTTCCACTACCTGTTTTCCCAAGAATATACATACCAAATAAACGGTCATGTTGAAAAATGCCAAAAAACCTTTTGTCGTCTCTAAAATCTACTCTTGCAAAGTAGCTGATATATGGGTGAAAATGTTGCATACAACACAGTATTGCTTTTCTTGGGGAGGGGATATAGATAACTCATTTTGTAAAAAGTCTTTTTAATGCCATAAATAAATGTAAATTTAACCTCACAATTAACCAAGATTTAAGATGAGATTAATACTTATTGCTTTAATTTTTATTTCTACAAATTTTATTGTTGGACAAGCTTATACATGCGAAAGAGATTCTAATAATAGAACTCGAATAACAAAAGAGAATATCCCAAATGTTTATACATGTTATATGGAAATGCAAAGAGGGAATGAAGTACTCCCGAGATTAGGAACTGGTTTTTTAATCCATCCAAGAGTTGTATTAACCGCTGGGCATAATATTGCTTGGTATCCAACTGGAACAGTGAGTAAGGTAAATATGTATTTTGGGTCAATTGATAGTACAAAGTACATATGTAAAGACAGTGTTAAGCTTAGAAAAAATAAAAACAAGTTTTATAAAAACAACTACTACATCTTCGACAATATTAAAAGAGATTATGGGATTATTATCTTACCAGATTCCTCAGTCTATAAAAAAGTTAAAGGGTATTTTAAAGTACAACCAATTAAAAACTTATCAGTAGACTCTTTAACTATTACAGGTGCTCCAAGAGATAAGCCTAAGCATCAGATATGGACTGAAACAACAGATAATTACAGGCAATTTAGTAACTATATCAAATATGATTTATATACTGTTGAAAGAAATAGCGGTTCTCCTATATGGTATAAAAAAGAAGACGAATACAATATCATAGGTGTTCATTCAAGAAAATTTGGTAAAGACAAAGCGTGTGGAGGGGCCGTCTTAATTACTACAGATGTGTACAACCAAATTAAAGAATGGTGCGATAAGGCTGGAATTCAGATATAAAATATTTTTTAGAAAATGAATAACTCCACAGCAAGCTGAAGGGGCATCTACTAAAATCTGGTTTATTTATCATCATATGCAGGAACTATATGATGATATGAAGAGAGAGTATAGATATACTTTTTTGTCTATCTTATAAACAACAGTCACCAAAATTGTAATAAAAGAAAAAAGGCTTACTTTTTATTAAGGTATTTTCGCATGTTGTCCAGCCATGCCCACAACACTGGACACTTGATGTCCAAAACCCCTTTTAACCCTTTAATATCAACGTTGTTTTTAGGTTCGAACTCTGGATATTTCTGTAATATAGTTTTCCGTCCATTAATAAAGGTTTTTAGCCAATTTGCCTTTAAAATATAGAGTTTTTCCTCATTCCATATTAGGTTCGAACTAAAGAGTTCAAGCAAGTCTTTTTTCTTCAAATAGTCAGCCTTTTTGATAATATCTTCAAAATTATACATAGTGTCTAAAAATTGATTCATTTTTTCAAACGAATTATCATTTAACTCTTTTTGAATATTTTTAGATTCAAGTTCATTTTCTAATTTTTCGCTATCAGCTTTAAATTCTTTAAATGAAATAGCTTCTTCAATAAATAAGGTTCTTAATCGTTCCTTTTTTATTTCCAAATTTTTAATCTGTTCTTTGTATAACTTTCTATTCTTCTGCTCATCTTCCATTTCTTGATTTTGTAATTCTGTAAGATTTTCTTTTGTCCACTTATATAAGGATTCAGATATTTGTAATTCATTCATATAAAAATCAATAAGGTATTGATCTATCTTTTTTTGCTCAATACTTTTCGCTGACAATCCTTTTGTCTTTTTTCTTTTATGATTAAGATAATAAGTGTATGAAAGATATTTTGGTTGCTTCATTTTTGCTATTTTAATAGCGCATTGTGGACATCTTTCTTTGCTTCGATAAGCAAATTTTTTACCACAATCACAAATGACTTGTAGTTTTACATCAGCGATAAGCTTATCACCATCACTACTAACAATATGTCCACTATAAGGTGTTAAATGTCTTTGATGTACTTGATGACATCTACTACCAAAAATATTAAGAATTTTAATATGTTCATTTTCAGTAATAATTCGAGGTAAATCTTTATTGAGTTTTCTTAAACTTCGACCACCTCCTTTTTGGTCTTTTGAATAAAAGAACCCTGCATATATTGGATTTTTTAAAATACACTCTACGCTTGAACGACCAACTAATTTACCTTTTCTTCTTTTGCTATTAATAGTTGTAAGCCCTAAAGTGTTTTGTGCATAATGCGTAATAGAGTTTAAAGAATCATTTCCTTTTAAAAACCTTTGGAAAAGCATTTGTACTTTTTCAAAACGTTTGGTGTCAATGAACCAATCTCTAGTTCCTTGTTCCTTAGTTTTATCATTTAAAAAACCAACTGGAGCTTTGCTACTTGTAAAACCTTTCTCATAACGCTTGTTAAGTCCACTTTTTACAAATTCACTTTTATCATCACTATCTTTTTTACTCATAGCAAATTCAATTTGAAGCATCATTTTATCTACTGGTGTATTATGGTAAATACGACTAGGTGTTTTGATATGATGTAGTTTTCCTGTATCCATAAGATGGATGATTATTCCACTATCCATCGCATTTCGAGATAACCTATTTGCATGCCAGCATAACCATGCAGTAATTTTTCCTTTTTGAGTAAGTTTAACTAACTCATTAAAACCTATTCGACCTATTGAAAAAGCTGATTTTGTTTCTTCTATAATATCTCCAAAAACCAAAAGAGATTCTTTTTCTATAGTAGAAATTAAATCGTCTTTTTGGCGTTCAATAGATTGAACTTGTCTGTCTTCTGATTCTGAAGATTTTCTTACATATCCTCCATAAATATTTTTTTTAGTATTAATGTTATTCATATAATTTATAGTGCAAAAAAAGGGCGATAAAAGTTCCTAATGTCGCCAAACGCTAGGAGAACCTTTACCACCCTGTTTTTATGTACAAATAGATAAATTTATACACAATATAATTGTTTCTAACGTTTGGCTTTTTTTAGTGTAAATCAAAATTTATAAGCTGTCTACTGAATTTTTATTTTCACGCATGCGAATATCCAGTTGAATGGACGTTAGTGTAAGTAGAAAGCATCCTATATGGTTTATTTCTGCCTCTGACAGCTTATTTAAAGCACCTTTCCCTATATCCTCCATTAAAATAATTTTAAGCCTTGATATCGCTTTTTTTGATAATTGGATTGGTGGTCTTGGGAGGTAACTCATAGCAATAGCATATCTAATAATATTTTATGAATATAGATAAGCTTTTTTGTAAGAACCTTCTAATGAAAAAAGCATACTTGATGCTATAATATTAAATATGAGAACTATACCAAGTAATGAAGAACTAACTGAACCACTCAAAAAGGAAGCCCTTAAAATGGCAGTATCTTGTGTTAGAAATACAGTCATTGAAAATTTTCACGCAGGAGAATTTCCACAATCAAAAACAGGTGATTATTCAGATGTAAAAGTTGTTACTCCTTTCGGAGAAATACTTTGGAATGACCTCTCTCGAATAAGTGATACTGAAATGATGAGTTTTAACAAAGAAGTATCAAATTTACTCTACACCTATTTACAGAGCTTATTAAATCCACATTTTGACAAACAACTCAAAAATCAATTTATGAAATATGCTAGTCTTTATTTTCCAGATAATTGGGATGAACCAAAAATTGATACTAAAATTATTGAAATGGTAAATAGAAAAAAATAGTTATTACAAAATCATTATGCATTTCCTATAACTACCAAATAAGGCTATCTATATTCAAAAACTCATTAATATTAAACTGAAATAATGAGTTATATCCACTTCACTAATGTTCCCAATACAGTCTTTGATATGTATCTTAAATATTTAGGCTATGCCGAATTAAAAGTACTCCTAGTTGTTATTCGTCAAACCTACGGATGGAAAGATAAACAGACAGGAAGCTACAAACGTTGGGATTGGATATCGCAACAGTTTTTCGTTAGAAAAACAGGACTCTCTGCAAGGGCTGTTTCGACAGCAATTTCTAAACTCATCTATAAACGAATAATTAATGTTAAAGATGAACAGGGAAGAGTTTTGTATCATAAAATAGAGCGTCAACGAGCATCAAAATTATACTTTTCTTGCATACTTTCTAATACCAGTGAACTTACGAGCAAGAAACCTGTGAAGAAACTTCACACTACAATAATTAAACATACAAGTAGGTACCGTGAAGATAGTTCACAAGGTTTTCAAAAAATACAATTCCATAAACATATAAAACCTTAAATACTTCATTTATACCCATCCCTTCCACAAAAAATAGAAGAACCGCGAAATTTTTTTGTAATATTTACAAAATGGAATATCTATATTGTAGTGAGCGAACCCTTTAAAATAGTAATAGTGTTGAACAATCAAATTAACCCCAACACTTTTTTTATTTTATGACAAACGCATCACACCTCCTTAAAAGTTATCGTGAACGAACAGGTCTATCACTTCAAGACATGGCATCAATTATTAGCATTGATATTGGAAACCTTTCTAAAATTGAACATGGCAAACTTGAACCAAATATTATCATTCTTTTTTCTTATCATCTCATTTTAAAAATTCCAATTGAAAAACTCTTTAAAAATCATTATCCAGAGATTACTAAAAATTGTTTGCGTAATGGAATAGCTTTAAAAGATAAATTACTTGAAGAAATGAAGGCACCTCATATTGATAAAAGATTAATACTTGTGGATACTATTGTTGACCGACTTGTAGAATTAGACAACAGCTATGCAAACTAATTCTCTAACCGTTACTTTGTATCCTAATGCTTCTGGAATGGGTTATGTTATTAGTGAAAATCCTAAAGAGCTAATTAATTACGGAATTGCAAAAATACGACCATTAACAAAAGACAAATATATTAAGCGCCTCAATATTTTTGTTAAACGCTACAAACCAAGTCTTATATTACTTCGTGGTTATACAGATACTGACAACCGTATTAGTAAACGAATTATCAAGGTTATTGATGCTTTTGAAAAAGAAGCAAAAAAATTAGATTTGCCTGTACATAAATATTCACGAGAAGATATTAAACAAGTTTTTAGTCAGTTTGAAGGGAATAGTAAATACAACATTTCTAAAACCATTACGTCTTGGTATCCAGAGCTAAAACGATTTATGCCTGATATTCGTATCTATCCAAATGCAGAACATTATAGAATGGGAATATTTGATGCCTTTGCATTAATGCTGACGCATCACTATTTGGAGTAAAATATGAATTTTAAAAACTGTTATTTTTAAGTAACAGTTTTTTAAACAATTATTAAGTAAGATATTTTTAATATTAACTACATTTTTATGTTTAATTAAAAACACTTCTTATCTGCACCTTTTAATTAGATTTAATGTTTTGATAAGATTATTTACTTTCTGTGATAGAAAGTATTATGCTCTTTTAATAAAATTAACAATTAATAAGTATGATTTTTTCTTTCCTAGTCTTTATATTTGGAGAAAATATTCTAAAAAAATATTCCAAAATATGTTGTTTGGAGAGAAAATAAGAAAGCATCGAGAAGAGAAAAAGTTGCCTTTGAGGAAAATAGCAGCTAAATGCGATATTGATACTTCTATTTTAAGTAAAATAGAACGATCAGAAATATTTGCAAAACCTGAAATTGTTCCAATCATTGCTAAAACTTTAGATATCGACTATAAAAAACTACAAATACTCTTCTTGGTTGAAAAGATTATATCTGAATACGGCAAAGAAAAATATTTTAAAGATTCTTTAAAAGATATTTAAAAAAAATAGAAATGCTTACAACCGAAATAAAAAATAAAGTTCAAAACTTATGGGATAGACTTTGGGCAGGTGGTCTATCTAACCCAATAACAGCCATTGAGCAAATATCTTATTTGCTTTTTATGAAACGATTAGAAAATTTTGATATCAAAGTCAAAAAAGAGTACAAATGGTCTGTTTATAGTGAAAATAATGGAGAAAAGTTATTCAATCACGTTAAGGATAAGGTTTTTGAATATATCAAAAATGACTTAGCCAAAGAAGATGAGCCTTTTGCTAAAGCCATGAAAAACTCTGTTTTTCTAATTGACACCCCTTCTCTTTTGAAGGATTCAATGGGATTTATAGATTCTATATACTTAGAAATTGAAGAACAAGAAGAAAAGAACAAACAGTACTTTCAAGACATTCAGGGAGATATTTACGAATACCTATTAAGGCATACGAGTGAGGCTGGTAAAAATGGGCAGTTTAGAACTCCTAGACACATTATTCAAATGATGGCTGAAATTCTAGACCCTGATACAGATGGTAGAATATGCGATTTAGCTTGTGGCTCGTCAGGGTTTTTAGTTGGGGCATATCAATACATCATTACAAAGTATTCTAAAAAGACCGTAAAAGATGAAAATGGATTAGCAAAAGGACTAGATGGAGAGAATTTGGAGGATGAACAAAAAACAGCATTAAAAGAAAATATCTTCTACGGTTTTGACATTGACCAAACAATGGTAAGAATTAGTATGATGAATTTAATGATGCACGGCATTACTCATCCTAATATTGCTCACTTAGATACTTTGTCTAGTAGGTATGAAATATTTGAAAGAGAAAAAAGTCTAGAGAAAAACAAGAAAGAAAAAGATAATTTTAAACTATCAGCAGAGAAATACAAATACATTTTGGCAAACCCTCCATTTACGGGAAAAATAAATAGTGCCACCGTTTCCGAAAACTTAGATAGAGTTTACCCTCTCACAGAAGATAAAAAAACAAAAAAGTTAAAAAGACAAAAAACAGTTCAATCAGAACTACTGTTTTTAGAGCGTATGATATATATGCTTGAAGAAGGTGGGCGAGCATGTGTAATTGTTCCCGAAGGACTTTTATTTAATTCCTCATCTACCCATCAAAAGACTCGCAAAATTTTAATGGAGGATTGTGATTTGCAAGGTGTTATTTCTTTACCAAGTGGCGTTTTTCAACCTTATACGGGTGTAAAGACCTCAATAATTGTATTTGAGAAAAGAAAATACAAAAGTGAAACCCCACAGGAAATCCCTGTTTGGTTTTATAATATGAAATCAGATGGTTATTCCTTAGACACAAATAGGAAAAAGTTAAAAGCGAATCCTTTACCTAAAACTATAAAAAGTTGGCAAGGGAGGTTTAAAGGAAAACAAACCAATAGAAAACTTCAACACTTTATAGTTCCTTTTAAGGAAATAGAAAATAATAAATACGAGTTAAACTTAAATAAGTATAAGGAATTTGAATATGAGGCAGAAGAATACCGATTACCTAAAGACATACTTGATAATTTAAGGGAATTAGAAGATGAAATACTTAAAGGCTTAGACGTTTTGCAGAAGAATGAAGGATAAAGTTAAAATAAAAGACGTTGTAAACTTAATAAATGGCTATTCGTTTAGTACGACTGATAGAGATGATATTGGTTATAAGATTATCCGTATACAGAATCTAAACAATCCTTTAGCAACATATAACAGGACAACAAAAAAAGTTGCTGAAAAGTATTTTGTAGAACAAGGAGATATTCTTATTGCTTGGTCTGCTTCACTTGGGGTCTATGAATGGGTCTATGACGAAAAGACCCTATTGAATCAACACATTTTTAAAGTCCAATTTAAAACGAATAACCTTGATAAAAGTTATTTTAAATATATAATTGAGTTAGCCTTTAAAGAACTTGAACATAAGATGCGTGGGGTTGGGTTAAAGCACTTAACAAAAACTCAATTAGATAATTATGAATTTGTTTTACCTCCAATCGAAGAACAAAAACGAAGAGCAAAAATTTTAAATCAAATACAAGAACTGATTAATAAGCGAACCAAAACAATTGACTTGTTGGATGAATATATAAAATCGGTATTTTTAGAGATGTTTGGAGACCCTATTGAGAACACTAAAAAAATAAAAAAATCTGATAAAGGGGATTTTAAATTTGTTAATGGATACGCTTTTAAAAGTAGTGATTTTTGTGAGATTGGTATTCCTCTTATAAAAATTAATCAAGTAAGCACTAAAAATATCGACTCTACTAATTTAACATTTTTGCCTACAGATTTCGAATCAAAATACAATAGATATATTATAAATAACCAAGACTTAATATTTAGTCTTACAGGGACATATGGAAAAAATGATTATGCTGATGTTTCTCTTGCTAAAAGTCAAAAGTATGATGCCTTCTTACTAAATCAAAGAGTAGCAAAAATAGAATATAAAGAAGATGTATATGATAAGTTCTTTTTATACCAATTATTCAAAATTAATGGGGTAAAAGAATTTATAGCAAAAACATCAAGAGGTGTAAGATTAGTCAATTTAAGCACAAATAAGATTAATGACCTGAATTTTATTAAACCTAAAATTGAAAGTCAGAAAATTTTCTCTAATTTATTTAATTTAGTTCTTACTCAAAAAGAAAAAAACCAAAAATCATTAACCCTACTAGAAGAACTCTTCCAATCTGTTTTATACCAAACTTTCCATAAAAAACAAGAAATTAAAGAGGACGAAATAGATAAATTGATTAATGATGAGTTAGAGATAGATGTTCTACTTGCAGACATGAAAAACACTGAAATGTTCGACACATATACGCAGTATAATATAGCAAAGAACAAACTTTTCAATGTCCTTGAGAGAACTGAACTAAAAATAACAGATTCGAATAAGAAAGGTAAATTTTTTTCCAAAGGACTTATTCAAAAACTAAACAAAAGAAGTATAGAACTCAATTATAATGAACCTTTAAAACCTATCAAGCATGAAGTTAGTTAGGTTTAAATTACATACTAAGTTTAGAAGTTTACCCAAAGACTTTGAATTAATTTTCAGAAATGAATTCAATTTAAGTGATGAGAAATTAAATGAGTTTCATCCCTTTTGTTTTGCAGGATTAAATGGCAGTGGAAAGTCCAATGTTTTAGAGGCGTTATCACTTATTTTCTTTTATTTAGAATGTTCATTTTCAAAATATCTTCCTGATGAGTTTAATAAAACTTTTGAGGAAAAAGAAATACCGTTTGGTTTTGAATTAGAATACCTCATCAAAAAAGAGGGGTATATGAACCCTATTCAAATTTTCAAACAAGAAAATAGACCCATTGAGTTTTATAGAACTTCTAAGAATAATGAAATAATAAGGGTAAGTACAATACCAATAAGAAAAGGTGTAAACAAAGCAGATGCAGTAGCAAAACAGTATTTACCTGATTTAGTTATTGGATATTCGTCAGGCGAAAACGAGATTTTAAGTTTACCTTTTTACAAGACTAGGTTTACACACTTTGATAATTATAAAGAGTCCTTACTAAAGGAGGAAGAATATAATAACAAGCCCTTGACTAGTTTAGTCTATATTGATTATAGCATGAGCCAAGCCGTACTTTTAGCAAATTTTTTAATGCAAGAAGAAAATAATGATGTTGAGAATGATGTTTTGTATTCCATTAAAAAAGAATTAGATATTGAGAAATTACATAGTTTTAGACTTGTTATAAGAGATACTGAAATCTTATCAGATAAAAGAACTAATGTAAAACAAGTTTCAAAAAACTTACTATCTCAGTTAGAAACAGGCACAAAAACTCAATTATCTATAATTGATAAGTTAAAAGCCTGTTCAACTTGCTCTTTTCAGGTAGATAATGAATTGATTTTAGATTACTATGTTAATTTGGAAACGAAAAAAGCCTTTCAAATTCATTTTAACTCTCCTTATGAGTTGTTCAAAAACTTTCAAACATTATCCGAACTTAATTTACATTCGGTTGATAGTACTGTGAAAAATGAGATATATGTGAGCGATAGTATGTACATATCAGAAAAACTTCCTAAGCCAAAAGGAGAAGATTTGACATTCTATTTCAATGAATTTTTCATAAAGAAAAAAGGAGTTAAAAATACCTTATTAGTTAAAAACTTGTCAGATGGAGAACATCAGTTTTTGCATAGTATGGGTATATGCCTAATGCTTAAAGGCAAAACAGCATTATTGCTTTTAGATGAGCCTGAAACACACTTTAACCCTGATTGGCGTTCTAAATTCATCAGCATATTAAACGATAGTTTAATAAGAGGGAAAAGTGATAATTCAATGAGAGATATTTTAATAACCTCTCATTCTCCATTCATCATTTCAGATTGTTTCCCTAACAAAGTAGTAGTTTTCAAAAAAGGAGAACAACCAATAAATGCTATGGATATGCACTTTAATACTTTTGGTACTTCTGTAAACATCGTACTAGAAGAAATATTCAAAAAAGAAGAAAGCATACCAAACTACTCATTGTCGAAGTTAAAAGAAATTAGAAGCAGGATTTTCAATTCATTAGAAGATATTCAAAAAGCAAAAGAAGATTCAAGAATTTTAGGGGAATCGCCCGAAAAAGTATTTCTATTTCGAGATTTAATACTAAAAGAAGAAGAAATTAAAAAGAAATCAAATGATTAGGTCGTATAAATTCATAGAAACAGATCATCAAAAATTGCATAATAATATAATTGCTTTTTTTGATAGGATAGAATTTGAAACAGGAGAATTTAGTACGTCTTTTTTTGAAACTGACTTTTATAATGACATTGTCGCCCACCACTCTAAAGTCTTAAAACAATCTTTAAAGGAATTATTTGAATATTTAAGAGATAGTTTTTCGCAGGAGCAAAGAACAGATTTTATAAATAAAGTTAGACTCAGTTGTGATATTCAACGTATCTGTAATAGAGAAGATAGCCCCTTTTTAATAGATGATATAGATGAAAATATTAGAGAGATAGTAAAAAAACTTGCAATAGATTTATATACTCAAGTTCTTAATGGTAAACATGCCAAGGCTATCTATGGAAGTCTCCAAGAACATTTTGAAGCCTTCAAGGAGTATAACCCTATTTTCAAATGTCCTACTTGTGGATTAAGCCCTGCTAAATCAAGTGCTGAAAAAAGGGATGATTACGACCATTATCTACCTAAGACTTTATTTCCGTTTTCAGTAATTAATTTTAAAAATTTAGTTCCTATTTGTACAGACTGTAATAAAAAAGATGCTAAGGGAGATAAGGATATTTTAGCAATCAATGGAGATAGAAAACTATTTTATCCTTATGATGAATCTCATAAAGGAATTTCAGTTTCTTGCGAAGTGGTAAATGATACTTTAGAGGCAGATGAAAATAATTTAGAGTTCTCTTTCTCCTATTCTACAGAAGATAATAGAGGAGAAGAAATAGAGTCTTGGAAAACTATTTATAAGATAGAAGATAGATATAAGAGAAGGGCAAAAGGAAAGGGGCGTAATTGGTATCAAAATTACTGGGAATATATGAACGACCCAACTTATAAAGATATTGATACTAATTTAAAAAGACAGGCTTATTTTAGAAGAGAATCTAAAGATATAGATAGCGAATTTATTAAACTTCCAGTTATTGAAGCAATTGAGGAAACTACTTTTTTAAGAGCATCTATCGAAGTCAATCAATACTCAATGAGTTTTAATTAAATAAACTTAGAAATCACTATTTATTTCTCCAAAAATAATAAGGTAAAAAAATCATTACACACTAATACTTTCTTTAAAAGTCTAATTTTCTGTATTGGAAAGTAGTCTGTAATTTCCTATTAAATTGAATTTTATTTATCTATGTATTTATAGAACAAAGACTATTTATATTTACTTGCTTTAGTGGAATTGTTGTTTTAGTTTAGCTTCTCATTCACAGAAACTTAGAAGTCATGAAAAAGCGAGTTGGCGTTTGGATTCGTGTATCCACAAAATTACAGCAGAATTCTGATAGTCCAGAGCATCATTTACAAAAAGCAAAAATGTATGCCGAACTCAAAGATTGGGAGATTGTAGAAGAATATCATCTTGAGGCTGTTAGTGGTAAAAGTGTTCTACCACATCACGAAGCACAACGGATGATGCGAGATATTCAAAGTGGACACATTGAGACTTTAATATTTTCAAAAATATCAAGACTTGCTCGTAACGTTAAAGAACTACTTGAATTTTCAGACCACTTTCAAAAACACAATGCCGATTTAGTTTCGCTCGGTGAATCCATCGACACCAGTTCACCATCTGGTCGTTTTTTCTATACTATCATTTCTGCTATGAGTCAGTGGGAACGTGAGAATATTGTTGAGCGTATAAAATCATCTGTAGAAGTCAGAGCAAAAATGGGAAAAGTCATGGGAGGTATTCCATTTGGCTATAAACGTGTTGGTAAAGATGACATGGCACTTGATGAACAGGAAGCACCAATACGAAAGATGATGTTTGATTTATTTTTGGAACATAAACGTCATGCAACAGTAGCGAATATTTTAAACGATAAGGGCTATCGTACTAAACGAAAAAGTAAATTTTCAGGAACTACTATTAAACGATTACTTCAAGACCCAACTGCAAAGGGAATACGACGTTCACATACCACCAAAATAGATGAGAATGGCAAAACAGTAATGAGAGATAAATCAGAATGGTATATTCACGAAGCACCACGTATTGTTACTGACGAGGTTTGGGATGAAGTAAATGCCATTATCCAAAAACAAGAAAAAGAAAAAATACAACCACTCAACAAAAAAGTTCATTTATTTACTAGCTACTTATTCTGTGAATGTGGTGGAGGTATGTATGTGCCTTCAGCTAATCCAAAGTACACCTGTAAAAAATGTAAACGAAAAATTCACATTGAAGATATTGAAGCCATCTTCAAAGAACAACTTACCGAATTCATTATTTCAGAAGAAGAAGTTAATCGTTATTTTAATGGAACGCATACTATTATTCGAGATAAGGAACAAGAGATTGAAAATATTAAATCACAGATAGAAAAGCTTGAAGTAAAAATCGCAAAAGTATTCGAATTACACCAGCAAGGTAAAATTGAAACAGAACGCTTTGACGAATATTACAACAAACCAAACTCACAAGTACAACAACTCAAACGTAAAATTCCAGAGATTGAAGGCGAGGTATATGCACTCAAAGACCAATTTAAATCTAGTGGATATATTATTGAAGAAGCACGTTCATTATATCAAAATTGGGATAAATTATCCAAACGACAAAAACGTAACATCATTGAAATTATAACGGAGAAGATAGTCGTATCAGAACAAGAAGTAAACATAACACTTAACTACATTCTTCCGAATAGTCCTTCTTTGAAAAAGACTGCAAATGGGTCACATGGACTATAATTCATTGCTAGTTAGAGCCTACTTACGAAAGTCCTCGCGGACTTTCTATCTGTGATTTATTTGCTAACTTTAGTGCTTAAAACACGCAACTAATCTTATACAAACACGTTGTACACAAGCTGTACAAAACGACCGCACAAAGAGCAAAATCGTTCTTTGTGAACGATGGAAAAAAATATCTTGGTTTCATAATGTTAAATAGAAACAGAATTCATAAAATTATTCGTAATATTGAAATATAATTATGATGGATTTCGAAAACATACCTAAAATAGGAAACGGTAGCTTTACTGCAGCAGAAATAGCGGATATTCTGAATATTGACTATCAGCAAGTACATCGATGGATGAACATTTACTGGGATGGAAAGATTGGAAAAGAATATGGTTACAAATATTCTTGGGTAACAGATGGAAAACGCGCAGTAAGCTTTCATACGTTTGTCGAATTTTATGTAATGATGCAGTTTTCTGAAGCAGGAGTAAAACCAAAAAAAGTTTTAGATGCACACAGAGAATTATCAAAAATATTTAATACACCTTTCCCTTTTGCAAAACGTAAAGTTTTAGAGAATATTCATACTGATAAAAAAACAATCTTTTTCGATTTTGAAGGTTCTAATATGACTTTGGACGGAAGTAAACAATTTAATCTAAATCTTATTAAACAATTTTTTATTAAACTTGACTTTAACAGTAATGATTTAGCTTCTAAGTATTATCCATTAGGTAAAGAAAAATCAATTTTGGTTGACCCAGAACGAAAATTTGGACAACCTGTTTTTAAAACACACAATACATTTCCTGATATCCTTTATAATCATTACAAGGCTGGTGATAGTATGAATTACATTGCTGCAATTTATGAACTAGATAAAGCTGATGTAAAAGATGCTATTGCTTATAAAACTCGTAAGGCAGCGTGACAGTTTATTTTGATGAAAATATGCCACCACATTTAGCAAGAGGATTTCAGACTATTCAAAACGTTGAGAACCTGAAAAGCAAGAATTGTACAATAAAAATAAAGCTTTTAAAAGATGATTTTGGCTCTGGCAGTAAAGATTTAGAATGGATACCAAAACTTAAAGGCACTAATTCTTTTATTGTAACACGTGATATACATTTAGATAAGCGCAAAGATGAGATTGCTGCTTATCAAGATGCTGGAATAGGATTGTTTTTTATCCGTGGCGCCTCTAAAAAAACAAATCTTACTGTTTGGGAAATGTTACTTATTATTTCTCGTCAATGGGAAGAAATGATTAAAATAATGAAAAAGAGAAAACCACCTTTTTCTTATAGAGTTACATATGCTGGAACGCCTAAACAGCAGAGATAATTAAAAAAAAATAATGCTTTAGCTAACAAGGTTGAATAAAAATCTGAACGAAAAAAGCCAGTGTACAACAACGTGTATAATTAATTGCTTAGGCAAGTGCTTATTTGGAAAATTCTTTCAGAATTTTCTCTGGTTCGTATTTGTTTACTAATTTAGTTGCTTAACCACGCAACAAACCATACACAAAAACGTTGGCGGTAATTTGACGCAACCATTTCGGAATTTCTGCATCTATAGAATGTAACTTAAAAAATATAATTTATGAAAAATAGAA
>ENA-OQVM01000918-OQVM01000918.1-marine-metagenome-genome-assembly--contig:-NODE-918-length-42027-cov-20.289750_pt1 | contig 42027 bp, 45 predicted proteins | sample MGYA00237776_ERZ505498 | MGnify/ENA primary metagenome ERZ505498 (study PRJEB26159, sample SAMN06265151) | marine metagenome | isolation source: Helgoland LTER site | place: Germany:Helgoland, sampling...
GGTGGAATTGGTAGACACGTTGGACTTAAAATCCAATGTCCATTAGGACGTACGGGTTCAAGTCCCGTCTTCAGTACGATAAGAATCCGTAATTACTTTATTTATTGAGTGTTACGGATTTTTTAGTTTAATATTTGTACGAATTTTGTACGAATTTACTATTTTTAGTATTAATTTGTTGTAGTTATTAGCCTATTATTTCTTTTGATTTCAATCAATTTTAAAAACTATTCAACCCCAAAGGCTTTTTTTAATGTAAAGTTTTCATCTAAAAGTGTTGAGTGGGTTTCTGAATTACCGTTATCGTCTATTACAGTTATTTCAAATTTTCGAGGCTCTTCAGCTTGTTCTATTGATTTTTCGATTGATAAACGAGGCAGAGAATATTTAAGTGCTACATCTAAAAGTTTAATTTTCTGTGATGCGTTTAGGCTTTCATAGTCTAACTCATTAATTATTTTATCCACTAATTCGTACAAGCTGCCACGCAATTCCACACCAAGTGCAGTACCCCTCTTAGATATCTTACCGCCTTTATAACCTGATTGACTATCAAATTTCATCGTTATTTTACGTTATTATTGAAGAGCGCGTTCATGTAATGAACGCAGCTCGAAACATTTCTATTTAAAATATTGGGGGTTTATATTCCATTGACTAGTTCGCATATCCCAACGAAAAGCGTTAGAAGTTACACGTTGTAAATCGCCTTTATATACGTGATAGTATTGTTGTAAATCTTCAATAGATGCTATTAAGTTCTGGATAGCTTTTAAACGCTCGTTTTCTTTTTCATTCTTAGTATATTGAATGAATTGCTCTTTATCTACTTTAGTGTAGGGGCTTCCTTCCTTATCAAATAATAATTGATTTTTATTTTCTTCAAACTCGACTTGAATATTATATAATTTGTTGAGGTCAATCTCGAGTAAACTAAGCACTTTATCTGGCGACAAATTCAGTGATTTGAGGCTTTTATTTTTATCTATTATCTTGTTAGTGGTATAAGATATAAAGTTCTCGCTAAACGCTTTTAAATCATCAATAGTGACGTGTTTTTTAGCTTCATCTATTGCTGACTGCAATAAAGTGATTTTAGCTTCTGCTACCTTTTCAGCTTGTTTTAACCCTTCGTTGTTTGTTGATATTACTTTCTTTTTAAATCCCATATTATCCTTTTATTACTTTTACTGTTGATTTACCAGCTCTCTGATTTATTAAATTCCTTATAATTTGATTAAATGTGTCCGATGCTCTACTGTCGGTTACTTTTCTAAGTGTTACTAATTCATCTGTGGTTAGTTTAAGTTTTACCTCAATCATTTCTGGGTGTGAATTAGATAATTGTGTGTAGTAATGTTTTCTACTCATTGGATAAATTTTTAGTTAGTTCGTGTCTTAGGTAAGACGATAGTTTTAATCGGTTAGCTTTCGCTTTTTTAATTAGTTTGTTTTTATCCTCTCTGGTAAATTGGATAGATACATTTTCGAATTTTTCTTCTTTCATATTTATTTAGTTTGGCAAACACAAATCGTGATGCAGATTAATATTATTGTTATCAATTTGTTTGTTCATATACTCAGCCATATCTTTAGGGGAATTTAAAGGCTCAGAATACGTAATGCAGTCCTTATTCATTCTTAGTTTTTTATAAACCTCTTCAATGGATGTTTGTTTGTCTAATAACAGATGTAGATGCTTATGGTTACTATCTCTGTCTTTTTCTATTGTAAAGTATATTATTGACTTAATCTTATTAGCTAGTCTCTGGACTAGATTATATCCACTAACCGCATTGATTTTATATGTTGGTCTTATGGTTACAGTGTGCTTCCAGTCTGCTATTTTTAATATCTGGTTTGCGTATTCTTTTCTCTCTTTCATTTGGATATAGTTTTGGCATTAAGGGAAACGCCCTTTTATGCTTACATATTTATATATAATGGAAATTGTTTTTTTTTAGTGTTTTTTTTTCATAATTGAATGTTTTAACCTGTAAAATAATTAAAAATAATTGTACACATTATACAATTTAACTAACGTTGCGCTTGTAGGGGGAGGGAGTTATCCGCAACCAGGAGAGATTTCATTGTCTCATAATGGCGTATTGTTTTTAGATGAATTGCCCGAGTTTAAACGGGAAGTCTTAGAAGTGATGCGACAGCCTTTAGAAGATAGAGAGGTTACAATTTCACGTGCTAAGTTTACAGTCACTTATCCCAGTAGTTTTATGTTGGTAGCCAGTATGAATCCCAGTCCAAGTGGATATTTCAATGATCCAAATGCACCAATGATGTCTTCTGCAACAGAGATGCAGCGTTATTTGGGTAAAATTTCGGGACCATTATTGGATCGTATTGATATTCATATTGAGGTGACACCTGTTCCTTTTGAAAAATTATCGGACGAGCGTAAAGGAGAGTCTTCTGTGAATATTAGAAAACGGGTTACCAAAGCACGCGCAGTTCAAACCAAACGCTTTGAAGATTCGGAGGTTGTGCATTACAACGCACAAATGAATACCAAACAAATTAGAAAATACCGCAAACTCGATGCCTCATCGATGCAGCTTTTGAAAACCGCAATGGAACGTTTAAATTTATCAGCCTGTGCCTACGATCGTATCCTAAAAGTAGCCAGAACAATTGCCGATTTAGAAGACAAAATTTCAATAGAAAGTTCCCATATTAGTGAGGCTATTCAGTATAGAAGCTTAGATCGTGAAGGGTGGTTGGGGTAATATCTTATATATTAAACTAAAGATTTGATTTATAAACTTAAATATATGGTTATCAAGTTTTTATAAATTAACTATAAGAAAAAACTATGGCGATAAATATGTTGATTTAATGCCTTTTAGCTGAAGAATTTAAAGAGTCGTTTCAGATTTTTAAGTTTGTTTGTGTAAGGGGCATAACGCAGCGGAATGTCTAGCCAATTTGCTTTAATAACAATCCCTTTTTTGTGTGAAAATGTATCAAATCCAAGCTTTCCGTGATAGGTTCCAATACCACTTTCTCCGACCCCTCCAAAGGGTAATTTAGAGTTTCCAAAATGAATCATTGTATCGTTTATTGTACCTCCACCAAAGCTATAGGTTTCAATCATTTTTTTGTAGAAAGAGGAGTCAGATGAAAAGACATAAAACCCAAGAGGTTTGTCATAATGGCTTAAGATGGATTGGATGTCATTTTCAGTTTCATAACTCAAAATAGGCAGGATAGGACCAAATATTTCACCTTTCATCACTTCCGAATCCATTGAAGGTTCGTTAATTAGTGTAGGAGCGAGGTAGGAATCTGAGGCATCGTATGTGCCACCAAAAATAACTTCAGAGTCCTTAAGCATAGCAATCAACCTTGATAAGTGGGCGTAATTAACGATTCGAGGATAGTCTTCAGATGTTTGCGGGTTTGTGCCGTAAGCTTTTGTGATTTCAGACTTTAAATCATGAATTAATTGTGTTTTTATCGAGTTATGTACCAATAAATAATCAGGTGCAATACAAGTTTGACCTGCATTGACAAATTTACCCCATACCAATCGTTTTGCAACTAATTGCGTATGCATGGTAGCGTCAATGATACAAGGGTTTTTTCCACCTAATTCGAGAGTTACTGGCGTTAAAAACGGGGCTGCTGCTTTGGCTACAATTTTTCCAACCGCGACACTTCCAGTGAAAAAAATGTAATCCCAGCGTTCCTTTAAAAGTAAAGTCGTTTCTGGAACCCCACCTTGAACAACCTTAACATGTTCAGGGGTAAACACAGTGCTTAGAAGGTCTTCTAATAACTGCGAGGTATGGCTTGTGTGTTCACTCGGTTTTAGAACAACCGTATTGCCTGCAGCAATGGCAGCAATAAGAGGAGCAACCGCCAACTGAAACGGGTAGTTCCATGGTGCAATAATCAGTACATTCCCATAAGGCTCACTATAAATATAGTCTTTAGAAGGAAAGTTGAGTCCTGATGCTCTTACTCTTTTCGGCTTCGACCAAGAGTCAATATGTTTTAAAGTAGCGTCAATTTCTGAAATGATAATACCAACTTCACTTAAATAGGCTTCAAATTTAGATTTTTTAAAATCCTTGTAAAGCGCTTCGTAAATAGCCTCTTCTCTGGAAATAATTTCTTTGCGTAGTTTAACGAGTAAATTCTTAAGTGCATTCACATCACGAGTTGCACGAGTTAGAAAATACTGTTTCTGAGTTTCTAAAATTAACTTTGCTTCCATAGTCTAAACATGTTTAATGCATTCTTTCCATAAAACTTCGTTTGGAGGGGGCGCACTAACGTTTATCAATTGCTTATTTACAGGGTGAATAAATGAAATATTTCGTGCATGCAAGTGGATACTTCCATCCGAGTTACTTCGGTCAAATCCATATTTTAAATCGCCTTTAATAGGACTTCCTATGGTAGATAGTTGACTTCTTATTTGGTGGTGTCTGCCAGTTTCAAGGTTTATTTCCAGAAGGTGGTAGCGATCTAAGCTGTGAATTACATCGAAATGTAGAACCGCTTCTTTACTTTGATCCACTTCTTTTGTGTATGCTTTTGATTTATTGTTTTTTGGGTTCTTTTTAAGCCAATGAATCAGTGTGTCTTTTGATTTTGCAGGCTTGTTTTTGACAACTGCCCAGTAGGTTTTATCAATTTTTTTGTTTAAAAACAATGCATTCATTCTCGATAAAGCTTTGGAAGTTTTTGCAAACACAACAATTCCAGTAGTGGGACGATCCAATCGATGTGTGACTCCCAAATATACAGCACCTGGTTTGTCATACTTCTTTTTTATGTAGCCTTTTACAAGATCACTGAGTGGGGTGTCCCCAGTTTTATCGCCTTGAACAAGATCTCCAGAACGTTTATTGATAATAATTAAATGATTGTCTTCATGTAGAATTTGAAGGTTGTCAATATTTGAAACAATCTTACTCATCTATATTAATACTGTTCATTTTTATTAGGAAATTCAGAAGATTTTACATCGTCCACGTATTGAGAAATAGCTGTGGTCATTTCTTCGTGTAGATTCATATAGCGACGTAAAAATCGTGGATGAAATTCTTGTGTCATTCCAAGCATATCATGCAATACTAAGACTTGTCCATCAACACCTCCACCAGCTCCAATTCCAATCACTGGGATGCTGATACTCTCGGCAACTTGTTTTGCCAAAGCAGCTGGAATTTTTTCAAGAACCAAAGCAAAACATCCGAGGCGTTCCAAAAGTTTGGCATCTTCAATTAAACGTAAAGCTTCTTCCTCTTCTTTAGCTCTTACCGTGTACGTTCCAAATTTATAGATGGATTGTGGGGTAAGTCCTAAGTGTCCCATTACAGGGATTCCGGCATTCAATATTTTTTTAATAGAGTCTTTAATTTCTTTACCACCTTCTAGTTTTACGGCATGTCCACCACTTTCTTTCATGATCCGAATTGCAGAGCGTAAGGCTTCTTTTGGATCACTTTGATAAGTTCCAAAAGGTAAGTCAACCACGACCAGTGCACGTTCGATTGCACGCACTACAGAAGACGCGTGGTAAATCATTTGATCCAATGTAATTGGAAGCGTAGTTTCATGACCTGCCATTACATTACTGGCAGAATCGCCTACCAAAATAACATCAATACCTGCGCCATCTACAATTTTAGCCATGGTATAATCATAGGCTGTAAGCATGGATATTTTTTCACCCAAGGACTTCATTTCGACTAACGATTTGACAGTCACTCTTTTGTATTCTTTTTTTGATGCTGACATAATTGGTTATAATTTATGATAGAGTGTAAAAGTACTAAATAAGTATATAAGTTCCGTTATTTGTGCAACAACTCGAAATAGAATAAAAAAAAGCATACTAAAAACGCATTGTTTTTTTAAGATGCTTATTGTAAAAAATATAAGGTTACGGGGTTAATAACGCTGTTGTATGTTAGAAAGATTGAAATCAGTCATTTCAGGATTGTTAAAACTACTTAGGTTATCTGCTGGAACTACTACAACCCTGAAAACAACATTTTGAGTCCAAACAGAATCAAGAGCATCAAAATCGGCAGTCCCTTCTAAAAATAGTTTAACATCGTATCGCGTAAAATCAAAATTATAGGAAAGTGTTGCGCCTCCGCCAAAAATAGTGCTTTGTGGTAATAATCTCCAAACCTCTTGTCCATTATCTATTTCCCATAAAACATAAACTAAAGTAACGTCATATTCAAAAACGTCAAATCCATAGGGTTCTATAATCTGATAGTTATTTTGAGCATTAAAATCCACTACAATTTCAAATGCACTAGATACAATCAGTCCTCCATCTCTGCCATCCCTGCCGTCAATTCCTTCTTCGATGACACAAGACATAACTAATAGAGCTGATAATAATGATACTAATTTTTTCATGATGTATTTATTTAAGATTACTTGTTCAAGTGCAAAGGCTGTACCAAAGTCTTAGTTAGAGCATATATTTTTAAGTTTTAAAATCTGACATCGTGTCAGTCTTGTTGTATTGGCACAATGATTGACTTAATGATTGCGTAATATTAAAACAAAAAATTAAATTATATAAATTATGAGTAAGATTATTGGAATCGATTTAGGAACTACAAACTCTTGTGTTTCCGTAATGGAAGGAAATGAGCCTGTTGTCATTACAAATGCCGAAGGGCGACGTACAACGCCGTCTGTCATCGCTTTTGTGGATGGTGGCGAAATTAAAGTAGGAGACCCTGCAAAACGTCAAGCGGTCACCAATCCAACCAAAACTGTTTATTCAATTAAACGTTTTATGGGGAATAAATTCTCAGAATCTAAACAAGAAGTAGGTCGTGTACCTTATAAAGTTGTAAAAGGAGACAATGATACACCTCGAGTTGATATTGATGGTCGTTTATATACGCCTCAAGAATTATCGGCAATGGTGCTTCAAAAAATGAAAAAAACTGCTGAAGAGTTTTTGGATCAAGAAGTTTCAGAAGCGGTGATTACAGTCCCAGCTTATTTTAACGATGCTCAACGCCAAGCGACTAAAGAAGCGGGTGAGATTGCAGGCTTAAAAGTAAGACGTATTATCAATGAGCCTACAGCGGCTGCATTGGCATACGGAATGGATAAAAAAGGAAAAGATCAAACAATTGTTGTTTTTGATTTTGGTGGAGGAACGCATGATGTTTCTGTATTAGAATTAGGAGATGGCGTATTTGAAGTACTTGCAACTGATGGTGACACACATTTAGGAGGAGATGATGTTGATGAAAAGATCATCAACTGGTTAGCAGAAGAATTTAAAGCGGAAGAAAATTTAGATTTACGTGAAGACCCTATGGCGCTTCAACGTTTAAAAGAAGCTGCAGAGAAAGCTAAAATAGAATTGTCATCTTCTGCACAAACAGAAATCAATTTACCTTATGTAACAGCCACTGCAAGCGGCCCAAAACACTTGGTACGTTCACTGTCAAAAGCAAAATTCGAACAACTTATTGACGATCTAGTAAAAAGAACAATTGCACCTTGTCAAACCGCTTTAAAAGCAGCAGGTTTATCAACAAGTGACATTGATGAAATTATTTTAGTAGGGGGTTCAACTCGAATTCCTGCAGTTCAAGAAGCGGTAGAAAAATTCTTTGGAAAGAAACCTAATAAAGGAGTGAACCCTGATGAGGTTGTAGCGGTAGGTGCTGCAATTCAAGGTGGGGTTTTAACTGGTGATGTGAAAGATGTTTTATTATTAGACGTTACACCATTATCTTTAGGAATTGAAACAATGGGGAATGTTATGACCAAATTAATTGAGTCTAATACAACCATTCCAACTAAAAAATCTCAAGTATTCTCAACGGCAGCAGACAATCAGCCATCTGTTGAAATTCATGTCCTTCAAGGAGAGCGTGCCATGGCAGCAGATAATAAAACGATTGGACGTTTTCATTTAGATGGACTTCCACCTGCACAGCGCGGAACGCCACAAATTGAAGTCACATTTGATATTGATGCCAATGGGATCATTAAGGTTTCAGCTACTGATAAAGCGACCAATAAATCCCAAGATATTCGTATTGAAGCGTCTTCTGGTTTAACTGAAGAAGAAATCGAAAAGATGAAACAAGATGCAGAAGCAAATGCAGAATCAGATGCGAAAGCTAAAGAAACAGCAGATAAGCTGAACGCAGCAGATGCTATGATTTTTCAAACAGAAAATCAGCTTAAAGAATTTGGTGATAAATTATCAGATGATAAAAAACAACCAATTGAAGCTGCTTTAGAAGAATTGAAAGCTGCCTACGAATCTAAAGACATCGCAATTATTGACCCTGCTTTAGAAAAAATCAATGAAGCATGGAAAGCTGCTAGCGAAGAAATGTACAAAGCCCAAGAAGGCGCTCAAGACGCTCAAGCGGCTCCTTCAGATGCTGAAGCATCTCAAGAAGACAACGTTGAAGACGTAGATTTCGAAGAAGTGAAATAAACGTAGTTTTTATTTGATAAAGAAAAGCACAATCAATTCAGGGTTGTGCTTTTTTTTTGGAAAACATATTTAGCATTACAAAGGCATGAGGAAATGTGACCGCAGCAATAAAAGCAAAAAACAAAGAATAGAACTGTTTCTCACTACTGAAAATTGCATATAAGATAACCATTCCAACTAATGAAATAATCCAGTAAGGCAACGCTGCTTTACAGTATTTTAAAGTAGAATCGGTTTTTACATCACCATATATAAATGTAATTTGTTCTATTAAGGAGGGAATGCTATGCCAAAGAATAAAATAAATACTAAACCCCCATATCAAAGATGAAGATGAAAAAATTATCGCCAAAACGGCCAAAGTAAATAACTCTTTTAAAATAACTTCTAAAGGGAGGCGTTTTGTGAAAAAATCAATTGCCAATATAACTCCTATAAAGCTACCCAAAATGGCGAGAATGATTTTACTGTATAAATTTGTGACCTCATAGCCTGTAATTTCAGATACGATCAATTTTACCTCTGTATCGTTAAAAATAAACAACAAAAACAAGATTAGCATTCCGTAGGAAAAATAGAATATAGATTTAAGTATAGAATTAGTTTTTGAAAAAAGATGCTCCCAATGCTGTTCTCCAAAGTGGTAGGCACTAAAAAGAATGAATAAAATCATTGCTAGGGAAGGCATCCAATAAAAAAATAAGACTGCAATCGATACTATCAATAGATAAGCCGTTAGCAGTGTGAATTTGGAGTAATGTTTAGAATTGTTTAAAATTTTATTAACAATCAATAAATCGTTTGATCCATGAACCATTCCAAATGTAAAAATTAAGACAAAGCCTAATATAAGTTCAAAACTCTCTGGTACATGTGTAGTTATCCACAAACCTAAGAAGCTAGCAACGATTGAGAAATTGAAAATATTATTCATAAAATAGTGTTAAATCTATTATTCTAACACACAAACTTACGAAATGCTCAACAATTAGTTTAAATTTTTATATATTTGTTTAAACAATAACTAACAAAAACTTTTAAAAATGACAAACTTATTTTTACCTTTAGTAGCCAAAATGGATCCTACTGATTATGTAGGTTTTACATTCTTCGTTGGGTGTATGGCAATGATGGCAGCTTCTGCCTTTTTCTTTTTATCATTAAACCAATTTGACAAAAAATGGAGAACTTCTGTTTTAGTTTCTGGTTTAATTACTTTTATTGCAGCAGTTCATTATTTCTACATGAGAGATTATTGGGCTTCAAACATGGAGTCTCCAACATTCTTCCGTTATGTAGATTGGATTCTAACAGTGCCATTAATGTGTGTTGAGTTTTACCTAATACTTAAAGTGGCTGGAGCTAAAAAATCATTGCTTACAAAAATGATTGTACTTTCAGTAATTATGTTAGTAACAGGTTACTTAGGTGAAGCAGTTTACCCAGGTAGTGCAGCACTTTGGGGCTTTTTCTCTGCAGTAGCTTACTTTGCTATCGTTTACGAAATATGGTTAGGTGGAGCAGCAAAACTTGCTAAAGAAGCTGGTGGTGATGTACTAGCAGCTCACAAAATCCTTTGCTGGTTTGTACTTGTTGGATGGATCATTTATCCATTAGGTTACCTAGTAGGTACAGCTGATGGACAGTGGTATTCTTCTTTTGCTAACCTTGGGTTAGACATGGATGTTTTATACAACATTGCTGATGCAATCAACAAAATCGGATTCGGTTTAGTGATTTATAGCTTAGCAGTTAAGAAAACAGCTTAAGAATTGAATTACAAGTAGATATTAAATTAGGGCTGTCTGAAAAGACAGCCTTTTTTTTTGCACTTTTTTAACGCAGTTTAGACATTGACTTCGGCTTTGGTTTTTGTAACTTTACACACAAATCATACTTAAATGAGTCCAACAAAAGACCAGATTATTCAAGCCGCAACCGCAGCTTGTAAAGACACCTTAATGGAAACCCTAAACATTGAATTTGTCGATGCAGGAGAAGACTTTGTAATTGCTAAAATGCCTGTCGATAAACGCGTATATCAACCCGACGGAGTATTGCATGGAGGCGCCACAGCGGCACTCGCTGAAACCGTTGGAAGTTTTGCAGCACATATTTTTTTAGATACTAAAAACTATTTTGTCAGAGGCATTGATATTTCTGCCAACCACATTAAAAGCGTAAAAGAAGGCTTTGTCTATGCCAAAGCCACCTTTATTCACAGAGGAAGAACCATGCAGATTTTTAATATTGAAGTTACAGATGGGGACAATCAATTAGTATCTTCTTGTAAACTGACAACGGTATCACTTCCTAAAGAACGCTAACAGATGACTTCGACTGATTTTTTTAACCAAATCAATACAGCGATTCAATCAAAACGACCCTTTGTTCTTTTTTCTAAACCAGAGAGTCAACCTATTACAGCATACATTCAAATCAATACAGATACTCATATAATAAGTGATTATTCTGAAAGCGGATTTGTATTTGCACCCTTTGACTCTGAAAATGATAGTTACTACATTCCTTTTGAGTCTTCGACGGTCATTCAATTAGAACAACAAGATTTTGAAGTTTTTGATCAATCAAGTGATCCGCAATCAGTTAAATCTAAAAATGATCACTTAAATCTAGTGTCCAAAGCGATCGATGAAATCAATACTTCAGAATTAGAAAAGGTTGTGCTTTCTAGGCAATTCAAATGTAATTTAGAACACTCAAACCCACTTGATATTTTTAAAAAATTAGTACAAAACTATCCCACAGCGTTTACCTATTGTTGGTTTCATCCTCAAACAGGTTTTTGGCTTGGAGCCTCCCCAGAAAATCTTTTAACACTTGAAGGAAAGGCTGTATGTACAATGGCAGTTGCAGGAACTCAAATTTTAAAATCCTCAGAAAAAGTTGAATGGGATTCAAAGAATTTAGATGAACATGCGTTTGTAACAGATTATTTAGTCGAAGTTTTATCGGATTATTTAGAGCCTATTAAAACCTCTGGACCACACACTCTCAAAGCGGGTCAGTTGTTGCATCTTCAAACACATGTCACGGGCCGTTTAAAATCAACAAATCAGAGTTTAAAACAACTCTTACGAGCGATTCATCCAACACCAGCAGTATGTGGTACACCTCGAACAAAAGCGTTAGAATTTATCAAATCAAATGAATCCTATAATCGAGAGTTTTATGCCGGTTTTTTTGGAGAATTAAACATCCCTAAAAAATCAACTCTTAGAAACTCAAAAAGAAATATTGAAAACAGAGCTTATCAAACAGTTCGTAAGGCTACGCAACTCGCCGTAAATTTACGTTGCATGCAGTTAAAAGATACTCTAGCAATTCTTTACAGTGGAGGAGGAATTACAAAAAACTCTGATCCCCAGATCGAATGTATGGAGACTGAAAACAAGATTCAAACGATAAAAAAGGTGCTCTAAACCTTTAGGAAATATTTATTATTTCATTTCAATTTAAACCCTAAAAATTAAATAACTTTGTCAGTCAATGATAAAGTCCAAACAGCCTTCAGCGCAAGCGATTGTTCAACTCTGTGAATACCATAATATCCAGCATATTGTGATTTCTCCGGGGAGTCGAAATGCACCCTTGACAATCGGATTTACAAATCACGAGTTCTTTGAGTGTTACAGTATTGTTGATGAACGTTCTGCAGGGTTTTTTGCCTTAGGAATGGCTCAACAACTGCAACAGCCTGTTGCCTTGGTTTGTACTTCTGGAAGTGCCCTTGTCAATTATTATCCATCGATTACCGAAGCGTTTTACAGTCGAGTTCCACTTGTTGTGATTTCAGCAGACCGCCCAGAGCATCTTATCAATATTGGAGATGGCCAAACGATTACACAACCTCATATTTTTGGTTCCCATATTCTGTTTGAAGCAAATCTAAAAGATCATTTTAAAAAGCCCTTTTTAAAAACAGTCAAAAACAATAATTCACGAATAGATAAAGCACTTCAGCTTGCAAAATCTGAGTGTGGACCTGTGCATATAAACGTACCTTTTTCGGAGCCCTTATATGAAACTACTGAGGAGCTTAAATCTGAAGTAAAACCAATTAAAATTCAAACAAATAAGAAGCCTTTTTCCCTTTCTAAACCAACCATTAAAAAATGGCATTCTTCCAAGCGAAAAATGATTTTAGTAGGAGTGAACCCTCCTAATTGTGTTCAAGAAATGTATTTAAAATTGATAGCAGAGGATCCCTCTGTGATTGTACTTACAGAAACAACATCCAATTTACACCATCTGAATTTTTTTGCAAGTATTGATCAATTAATCACGCCTTTAGATGCAACCGATTTTGAGGCATTACAACCTGATTTATTACTCACTTTTGGGGGGATGATTGTGTCTAAAAAAATCAAAACATTTCTACGAACCAATCCCCCTAAAACGCATTGGCATGTAGATGAGATCCAAGCCAATGACACCTTTTTTTGTTTGACTAAACATTTTAAATGTTCAGTTAATACCTTTTTTGAACAACTAAATGCTTCTGTGGATTCATTTTCAGTGAGCACTTATTTTGAAACATGGAATCGTGTCAAAATACGCCGACTCCAAAAACATAAGAAGTATTTAAAGTCAATACCTTTTAGCGATTTTAAGGCTTTTGACCGTGTTTTGAAACAGATTCCTAATAATTATATGTTGCAATCGGGTAACAGTTCTACGATTCGCTATTTGCAGTTGTTTGAACTCAATCCAACCCTAACCGTTTTTTGTAATCGCGGTACGAGTGGTATTGATGGATCTACCAGTACAGCCATTGGTGCGGCTCGAATTTCAAACCAACCAACAGTTTTTATTACTGGAGACTTAAGTTTTTTCTACGATAACAACGCCCTTTGGAATAATTACATTCCTTCAAATTTTCGAATCATCATCATCAATAATAGGGGTGGCGGTATTTTTAGAATTTTACCAGGCAATAAAGACTCTAAAAATTTCAGCACGTTTGTTGAAACCAATCACACTCTTACTGCCGAACCAATCTCAAACCTCCATGGTTTTGAGTATGTGTCTGCAAACACTGTTGAGGAATTAGATTTGGCATTAGATTGTTTTTACAATCAAAGTTCACATCCAAAACTATTAGAAGTGTTTACACCTTCTTCTGAAAATGATCGAATTCTCCTTTCGTATTTTGATTTCATCAAATAACTTTTATAATTTTTTAATGTGACTTTGTTGTGATAGTTGTGTCTTAATTTTTGAAAGGTGTTTATTGCATCTTACGGAATCAAATTTAATATACCTCTATTATGAACGAAAGGGAAAAACTTATTGTAAAGTATGCCAGTGATTTAAAGGAAAAATGTAATTTAAATCCAAATATGGAATTACTTGCCAAAGTGACAATTGGTTGTGGTCCATCGATTTATAATTCTGATTCTAGTACGCTGTCGGGGAGTAGTGAGGCTGAACAGAAGACTATTAGAGATAAATTTCTAATTAAAAAATTAGGACTTTTTCCTGAAGACAATTTAGATCAAGGAATTCAGGCTGTGATCGAACAGTACGGTCGCTCAAACCGTCACAAATACCGCGCGGTATTTTATTACTTATTAGTCCTTTATTTTGGAAAAGAATCGGTGTATAAATAGCCCCTTATACACATTCTACGAGAGCACAATTTGTTGTCATGCTTTTTTAATTCTCTCTCTATTATCCGTACCTTTGCGTCATGATACACATAGGAGACTACAATAAGCTTACAATTCTGCGAGATACAGAGCCAGGATTGTTTTTGGGAGATGACGAAGATCAAGAAGTCTTACTACCAAACCGTTATGTTCCTGAGGAATTTGAAATTGATGACACTATTGAGGTGTTTGTCTATTTAGATAACGAAGAACGTCTTGTAGCGGTGACTGATCACCCGTACATTAAAAAAGGAGAATTCGCACTCCTTCGTTGCAATAACGTCACTGAAATTGGCGCATTTCTTGATTGGGGATTGGTAAAAGAATTATTCTGTCCATTTAGAGAACAAGCATTTCCTATGAAAGTAGGTGGTTGGTATTTGGTTTATTGTTATTTAGACGAAAAATCAGAACGTCTTGTGGCTTCTAGTAAAACAAATCGTTTTCTGGACAATAAAGAACTTACTGTACAGGCTTTTGAAGAGGTTGATTTGATTGTGTCGCATCCATCAGACTTAGGAATGAATGTGATCGTTAACAAAACTCACTTAGGATTAATTTTTAATCAAGATTTATTTAAAGATATTAGTGTAGGAGATAAACTTAAGGGAATTGTTAAGAAGATTCGTCCTGGAAACAAGTTAGACATCACCCTTGAAAAAATTGGTTACAGAAATATTGAGCCAAATGCACAATCAATACTAGAGTTTTTAGAAAACAATGAAGATGGGTTTTTAAAACTCACAGATAAATCCTCACCTGAAGATATTAAGTCAACTCTTCAAATGAGCAAAAAAAGCTTTAAAAAAGCGATTGGAACACTTTACAAACAACGTCGCATCCGAATTGAACAGGATGGGATTTATTTAACAAACTAAAACTGTAATCTTATGTCGAATATAGAATGGAAAACTGTTAAAGAATACGAAGATATTACCTATAAAAAATGCAATGGCGTTGCACGTATAGCATTTAACCGACCGGACGTAAGAAATGCGTTTAGACCCAAAACAACACTCGAGTTGTACCAAGCATTTTATGATGCCAACGAAGATACAAGTATCGGAGTCGTTTTATTGAGCGCAGAGGGACCTTCATCCAAAGATGGTGTCTATTCATTTTGTAGCGGAGGCGATCAAAAAGCACGTGGTCATGAAGGTTATGTTGGTGAGGATGGTTACCAACGATTAAATATTTTAGAAGTTCAACGTCTCATTCGGTTTATGCCCAAAGCTGTTATTGCAGTTGTTCCAGGGTGGGCTGTGGGGGGTGGTCATAGTTTACACGTTGTTTGTGATTTGACTTTAGCGAGTAAAGAACATGCTATTTTTAAACAAACAGATGCCGACGTCACCAGCTTTGATGGGGGGTATGGATCAGCATATTTAGCAAAAATGGTAGGTCAGAAAAAAGCTCGTGAAATCTTTTTTCTTGGAAGAAACTACAGTGCTCAAGACGCTTATGACATGGGCATGGTAAATGCCGTTATACCTCATGAAGATTTAGAATCAACCGCTTATGAATGGGCACAAGAAATTCTAGCTAAATCCCCTATATCCATTAAAATGCTCAAATTTGCGATGAATCTTACCGATGATGGTATGGTAGGGCAACAAGTTTTTGCGGGTGAAGCGACGCGACTTGCTTATATGACTGACGAAGCCAAAGAAGGACGTGATGCTTTTTTAGAAAAACGACCGCCAAATTTTGAGAAAAAATGGATTCCATAATATGATAAATTTACAAGCATGGATTTCCGCCTGTCGGTTAAGAACATTGCCTTTGTCAGTTTCAGGTGCGATTGTTGGTTCTGGGATTGCGTATTCTAGAGACCTTTTTGACGGTTCAATATTTACGCTTACAATTCTTACCACTTTAAGTTTGCAAATTTTATCAAACCTCGCAAACGATTATGGCGATGGTGTTAAAGGAACTGATAATGAATACCGTATTGGCCCAGAACGTGCCCTACAAAGCGGAAAAATCAGCCCTAAACAAATGCGAAATGCCATTGTTTTTAATGTCATACTTTGTCTTATTTTAGTGACAAGTTTAATTTATTCGGCATTTGGTTCAGAACAGTTTATAACCTCCATAGTATTTATTATACTTGGAGTTTTAGCCATTATTGCTGCTATAAAATACACTGTTGGAGCTTCTGCATATGGGTACAAAGCATTAGGAGATGTCATGGTATTTTTGTTTTTTGGATGGCTGAGTGTTTTAGGAACCTATTTTTTATATTCAAAACAAATCGACTTTTTAATGTTATTACCTGCAAGTTCAATTGGACTTTTGAGTGCTGGAGTGCTCAATCTGAACAATATGAGAGATATTGAATCAGACAGGCTTTCTAATAAGCAAACTTTGGCAGGGTATTTTGGGTTTAAAAGGGCTAAATTATACCAGTTAGTATTGGTTGGAGTTGCCATGTTGTTCATAGGCTTTTATTCGTTTTTGAACCTAAATAGCTCATGGTATTTGATATTAATTGCTTTTGTGCCGTTTTTTGTGCACATAAATAGTGTTCGTAAATCCAAAGCTCCAATAGAGTTTGATCCCCAACTAAAAGTTCTAGCATTATCAACATTTTTACTAGCAACAGTTTTTAGTATTTGCCATATTTTAATTTAAGTAGTGAAGAGATCACGTTCATATGAAAGCCACATATTTCAAATACCAACTTCAGTTCAAGCAAGCAAGCGGTACTTCCCGTGGGGTTTTAACTTATAAAGATACTTGGTTTATTCAAATCGAGCAGGGCTCATTCAAAGGGATAGGTGAGTGCGGCATGTTTAAGGGCTTGAGCATTGATGATCGTACTGACTTTGAAACAAAACTTCTGTGGGTCTGCCAAAATATTCAATTAGGTTTAGAAGAGTTGTTAATAAGCTTAATTGAATTTCCTTCAATTCAGTTTGGATTGGAAATGGCGTTTCAATCGTTGAAACAAGAGGGTTCATTTGAATTATTTCCTTCTGATTTTACCAAAGGTCAGGATTCAATTCCCATCAATGGATTGATTTGGATGGGGGATAAGTCATTCATGAAACAACAAATAAAAGACAAGCTAGCTGCAGGATTTTCATGTATAAAACTAAAAATAGGAGCCATCGATTTTGATAAAGAATTAGAGCTTATCAAATCAATTCGCGACGAATTTGATGCACAAACAATCGAAATTAGAGTGGATGCCAATGGCGCTTTCAAACCCAATGAAGCTTTAGAGAAATTAAAATATCTTTCAGATTACAAACTTCATTCTATTGAACAACCTATTCAACAAGGACAGCTTGATGAAATGGCACAATTATGCTCTGAAACACCACTCCCTATTGCTCTAGATGAAGAATTAATTGGTGTATTTTCTGTAACAAATAAGAGTTTATTACTACAAACTATAAAGCCTCAGTATATTATATTAAAACCAACTTTAGTTGGAGGTTTTAAAGGAAGCCAAGAATGGATTGACCTCTCAGAATCTAATAATATTGGTTGGTGGGTGACGAGTGCTTTGGAAAGTAATATTGGTCTTAATGCGATTGCGCAGTGGACTTACACCTTAAAGAGTCAACTTCCTCAAGGATTGGGAACAGGTGGTCTGTTTACAAATAATATTCAAGCCCCTTTAGCAGTCCGTTCGGGACAGTTATTTTATGATTTAAAAACAAAGTGGAATTTAAAATTTTAATTTATGTACATCAAACAAGCATTCAATATCAAACACAACTGGTGGCTTTACGTCGCTGGTTTAGCAATTATTTTAATTGCTGTACTTCTAGGACAAATTCCATACACAATAGTTTTAATTGCGAAAGCACTGGAAACGGGTGTGGATCTTCAAAAACTAGATGTAAGTCAAGCAATGCGTTTGTTAGAATCTAATTTGAATTTATTTCTCATGTTATTGTCCTATGCCGCTGGCTTTTTAGCGGTTCTTTTTGTAGTCAAAACACTTCATAAACAATCGATTCGAAGTTTAACAACTTCAAGAGCTAAAATTGATTGGAAACGTTTTTGGTTTGCATTTTTATTTTGGGGAATTATTTCAAGTGGATTTGTTTTAGTAGATCATTATATCAACCCCGAAAATTATGAGTTTAATTTTAAATTGGTTCCATTTTTGATTTTAGTAGCGATAGCCATTGTTTTAGTACCACTCCAAACCAGTTTTGAAGAATATTTATTTAGAGGCTATTTAATGCAAGGTATTGGAGTATTTTGTAAGAATAAATGGATGCCTTTAATTATTACTTCGGTTACGTTCGGACTCCTTCATATTTTGAATCCTGAAATTGAAAAATTGGGCTATTTCTTATTGGTACATTACATTGGTACAGGATTCTTTTTAGGAATTATTACTCTAATGGACGAGGGATTAGAACTGGCCTTAGGGTTCCATGCGGCAAACAATTTATTTACGGCACTTTTGGTCACTGCTGATTGGACTGCCTTTCAAACAAATTCCATCTTAAGAGATATATCAGACCCAGACATTGGGAATATTGAAATCTTTGCTTCAGTTCTGATTTTATATCCTATTTTGATTTTCATTTTTGCAAAGGTTTATAAGTGGACCAACTGGAAAGTTAAATTAATAGGCTCTGTAACCAATGATTAAATTTAAAACTTGAGTTTACCAAAAGAATTGAATCAAAACATTACATATAATCACCCTCATGCTTCTTTTAAATTGGATGGCGTTTTTTATGATGATATAGAACTGTCGAACCTTGCCCAACAGATGGCATCTGAAGGAAAAGACTTTTCTGTTTCTTTAGGGGTTTTTATAACAAAATGGGTGGATTCAAGTTCTGAAATAGAACTGCAAACCTCGGGTTCTACAGGAACCCCAAAAATGGTTTCAATAGCCAAACAAGCGATGGTTAATTCAGCCATTGCAACAGGGGACTACTTCAAGTTAAAACCAGGCAATTCTGCTTTGTCTTGTTTGCCCTTTGAATACATTGCGGCTAAGATGATGTTTGTAAGAGCCTATGTTTTAGGTTTAGAATTGGATTGTATAAATCCGACTTCCAAGCCTTTGGAAACGCTTACTAAACGCTATGATTTTTGTGCGATGGTACCCTTGCAAGTCGAAAATTCAACAGACGCTTTATATCACATCAAAACTTTGATTGTAGGAGGTGCAAAGCTATCGAATGACTTAAAATCTAAACTAACAAAACTACAAACCACAGTTTATGAAACGTTTGGAATGACAGAAACAGTCAGTCATATTGCGGTTAAAGAAATCCGTGAATCATCTTCTTTATTTGAAGTACTGCCTTCAGTGTCTGTTGGGGTAGATGCTCGAAATTGTTTGACAATTAACGCCCCTCATTTAGTTTCAAAACCAATTCAAACCAATGATGTTGTAAAGCTCAATTCGAGGACTACTTTTGAATGGCTTGGTCGATACGACAACATTATAAATTCAGGCGGCATAAAAATCAACCCTGAACAATTAGAACACCAATTGGAAGGCTTTATAAAGGAGCGCTTTTTTATCACCGCCCAAAAAGATAATTCTTTAGGCGAAATTGTAGTCATAGTGATTGAGCGATCTACACCTTTTGAGACCTTAAATTTTGATGTTTTAGAACCAATAAAACGCCCAAAACGTATGTATTATTTAGATCGGTTTATGGAAACTGTTTCTGGAAAAATCAAACGTCAAGAAACGTTCAATTTAATTAAACCTGAATAACCCCCATATTAAATGGTTTTTCAATAGGTGAATGATTGGCAGCTTCAATACCTAAACTTATCCATTCACGGGTATCTGTAGGGTTTATCACAGCATCAGTCCACAATCGTGATGCAGCATAGTAAGGAGATACTTGAGCATCGTAACGGGATTTAATTTCGTCTAATAATTCAGCTTCTTTCTTTGCTGTAATTTTTTCACCTTTCTTTTTTAAAGAAGCGGTTTCGATTTGTAACAATACTTTTGCGGCACTGTTTCCACTCATTACAGCTAATTCAGCACTCGGCCAAGCCACAATAAGACGTGGGTCGTACGCTTTGCCACACATGGCATAATTTCCTGCTCCGTAACTGTTGCCTATAATAATTGTAAATTTTGGAACGACACTGTTGCTAAGTGCATTTACCATCTTAGCACCATCTTTAATGATTCCACTGTGTTCACTTTTACTACCTACCATAAACCCAGTCACATCTTGTAAAAAAACTAAAGGTATTTTTTTCTGGTTGCAATTCGCAATAAATCGTGTGGCCTTATCTGCACTGTCATTATAAATCACCCCGCCAAATTGCATTTCTCCTTTGGCATTTTTGACGAGCTTCCGTTGATTCGCAACAATTCCAACCGCCCATCCTTCAATACGTGCATAGGCAGTGATTAGGGTTTTGCCATAATCAGCTTTGTATTCTTCAAATTCCGACCCATCAACCAAACGTTTGATAATTTCATACATATCATATTGATCTGCTCTGGATTTTGGGAGAATTCCATACAATTCTTCAGGGTTTTCTTTTGGTTTTTTAGCAGGAACTTTATTAAATCCGGCTTTTTCAAAATCACCGATCTTATCAATAATAGATTTTATTTTATCGAGTGCGTCAGAATCATCTTTGGCCTTATAGTCCGTCACACCACTTAGTTCGCAATGCGTAGTTGCACCCCCTAAAGTTTCATTATCAATTGTTTCTCCAATGGCTGCTTTTACTAAATAACTACCTGCCAAGAAGATACTCGCCGTTTTATCTACAATAATAGCCTCATCACTCATAACGGGCAAATAAGCACCCCCAGCAACACAGCTGCCCATAATTGCGGAAATTTGAGTAATTCCCATACTACTCATTTGAGCGTTATTTCTAAAAATACGTCCAAAGTGTTCTTTGTCAGGGAAGATTTCATCCTGCATAGGCAGATAGACCCCTGCAGAATCGACTAAATAGATGATTGGTAATTTATTTTCTATTGCAATTTCTTGTGCTCTAAGATTTTTTTTAGCGGTAATAGGAAACCAAGCGCCGGCCTTTACTGTAGCATCGTTTGCGACAACGATACACTGCTTTCCTTTGATATATCCAATTTTCACCACAACACCTCCAGAAGGACACCCTCCATGAGCTGCATACATCCCATCGCCTGCAAAAGCACCAATTTCAATAGATTTCGAATTTGAATCTAAAAGATATTCAATTCGTTCGCGTGCCGTAAGTTTTCCTTTGGCGTGTTCTTTTTCAATTTTGGATTTTCCACCTCCTAATTTAACTTGTGACAAACGTTTGTGTAAATCTGTTACGAGGAGTTTATTATAATCCTCGTTTTTGTTGAAGTTTAAATTCATGGTGCCTATCTTTGTTTAACAAAAATAACATTATTCTTTGATTTTTATGTTTTTGTTTAATTAACTATTATAAATTTAAGTTATGACCTTGGTTTTTCACAGTGCGGCTTCAAGAGGGTTTGCTAATCATGGGTGGTTGCAAGCCAACCATTCCTTTAGTTTTGCAAATTTTTACGATTCTAAAAAAATGAATTTTGGAGCGTTGAGAGTTTTGAACGATGATTTAATTGCTCCAAGCATGGGGTTTGGAACCCATCCACACGATAATATGGAAATTATCACCATTCCACTTTCGGGTGTTTTGAAACACAAAGATTCTATGGGAAATTCATGGGAAGAAGTTAACGCAGGAGAAGTTCAAGTCATGTCTGCAGGTACAGGAATTCATCATTCAGAAATCAATGGCTCCGCTTCCGAATCTTTAAGCCTATTTCAGATATGGATTGTACCAAATCAAAAAAATGTGACACCCCGATATGATCAACGTTTTTTTGAACCCTCTCAAGATGGTGAATTACAAATTTTAGTTACCTCAATGGATGATACATCTCCAGATTCTAGTTTAAAAATTCATCAAGACGCACAAATTTCAAGAATTAATTTATCGGCAAATACATCTTTTAAGTACTCTTTAAAATCGCCTAATCACGGAGTCTATATAATGCAAGTTTTTGGAGTTTCAAAAATTGAATCAACAGAATTAAACGCAAGAGATGCCGTTGGAATTTCGGAAATTGATAACTTTAATATTGATGTTTCAAAGGATTCTCAACTCCTATTTATTGAGGTTCCCATAACTTTTTAAGAAAGCTAAATAAGTTTCGATCAAATTAACGATATTTGTGTCTCTAAAAATTTTAATTATGGCAATGAATAAAAATACAGTATTGGCTTGGGCCACATATATAATGATATTTATAGGAATTTCTTTAGTCGCCTTAGGTGCTTTTAGATATAATGATGTTGCCGGATGGGGCTTTGCTTCAGTGGGCATAGGTTTTTTCGCAAATGCTTGGGTATTTAATGCTTTAAAAGGACGTGTGTAATGAGTGATGATAAAAAAATTATTTTTTCAATGTCTGGTGTGACTAAATCCTACCAAAGTGCCAATACACCAGTTTTAAAAAATATTTATCTAAGTTTCTTCTACGGGGCTAAAATTGGGATTTTAGGACTCAATGGATCTGGTAAATCAACCTTGCTTAAAATTATTGCTGGGGTCGATAAAAATTATCAGGGAGATGTTGTGTTTTCACAAGATTATTCTGTAGGATATTTAGAACAAGAACCAAAATTAGATGAATCTAAAACAGTGATGGAAATTGTTCGAGAAGGAGCTGCTGAAACAGTAGCTATTCTGGACGAATACAATAAAATCAATGACATGTTTGGATTGGAAGAAGTGTATTCCGATGCGGATAAAATGGAAAAACTAATGAACCGTCAGGCGGAACTTCAAGATCAAATTGATGCTGCGAATGCTTGGGAATTAGACACAAAATTAGAAATAGCGATGGATGCTTTAAGAACCCCTGAGGGGTCTAAAAAAATATCCGTATTATCTGGTGGTGAACGTCGTCGTGTGGCACTTTGTCGTTTATTACTTCAAGAACCAGATGTCTTATTATTAGATGAGCCCACAAACCACTTGGATGCAGAATCGGTACACTGGTTAGAGCATCATTTAGCTCAGTATAAAGGCACTGTGATAGCAGTCACACACGACCGATATTTCTTAGATAATGTTGCAGGTTGGATTTTAGAATTGGATAGAGGAGAAGGCATTCCATGGAAAGGCAACTATTCTTCTTGGTTGGATCAGAAATCGAAACGTTTGGCACAAGAAAGTAAGACCGCTTCTAAACGTCAAAAAACCTTAGAACGTGAATTGGAATGGGTGCGTCAAGGGGCGAAAGGCCGTCAAACTAAGCAAAAAGCACGTTTGAAGAATTATGATAAATTAATGAATCAAGATCAAAAACAACTTGATGAAAAATTAGAAATATACATTCCTAACGGTCCACGACTGGGAACAAATGTCATTGAAGCCGAAGGCGTTAGTAAGGCATACGCTGATAAACTACTATACGATAACTTAAACTTTAATCTTCCTCAAGCAGGTATCGTTGGAATTATTGGTCCTAATGGAGCTGGAAAAACAACGATTTTTAAAATGATTATGGGTGAAGAAACTTCTGACAAAGGAAGTTTCAAACTTGGAGAGACTGCCAAAATCGCTTATGTTGATCAAAGCCATTCAAATATTGATCCTGAAAAAACGATTTGGCAAAACTTTAGTGATGAGCAAGAATTGATTATGATGGGAGGAAGGCAAGTGAATTCTCGAGCCTACTTAAGTCGTTTTAATTTTTCAGGGAGTGAGCAAAACAAAAAAGTAAATATGCTTTCTGGAGGGGAACGGAACCGTTTGCATTTGGCAATGACACTCAAAGAAGAAGGAAACGTTTTACTTTTGGATGAGCCAACGAATGATTTGGATGTAAATACCTTAAGAGCCTTAGAAGAAGGGCTCGAAAATTTTGCGGGTTGTGCCGTGGTGATTAGCCACGATCGATGGTTTTTAGATCGAATTTGTACTCATATCCTTGCGTTTGAAGGGAATTCTGAAGTCTATTTTTATGAAGGAAGTTTCAGTGAGTATGAAGAGAATAAAAAGCAACGATTAGGAGGAGATTTAATGCCGAAGCGTATCAAATATAAAAAGTTAATACGATAATACTATAAGTTTGTTAGAAATGCGGCCTGTTTGTGAGCATTGTAACAAAGCATTACCAGCGGATAGTGCTGAAGCCATGATTTGTGCTTACGAATGTACCTTTTGTAGCAATTGTGTTGAAACCGTTCTTGAAAATAAGTGCCCCAATTGTGGTGGAACTTTTGAGAAGCGTCCTGTTAAAAAAATTACTTCTTAGCTTTTTTTATTAATGGAACTGAATAGCTAATATTATATCCAAAACCGACTCCAAATTTTCCACTATCATAGGTGCGTCCGAATCCTGGGATGTAAATATTTTCAAAATTATCAGGTTGAACTTCCGATAAACGCCCTTTAAGTTGAACATTAATCCCCACAAAAAGATTGTTTAAAATCTCGGCTTTAAATCCAAAGATAAGTTCGAGCCATGAGGAGCTAAGCCCCTTAAAATCCTTGCCTTCTAACACTTCGGTTTGTCCCCAAGTTGTATTATTGGTGTCATAAATTGTGTAGCTGTTAAGACGTTGATCGAAATTAGACAGTCCAAAACGAAACCCAAAATATACCATATTGTCCATCCCAGCCCAATTGGTATACATATTGTAATCAACCCCTGCTTTTAGATAAGTGCCTTTTGCGGTACTGTTTAAATAGTCTGTTGAGGTCGTATGTTCTTCATTACCAAATTCACCTGCAGCATAAAGCCGATACGTAAGACGATAATCAGCATTGAGTTCAATCGCACTGTAATCGGTTTCTAAAAAGGTACGTGCAAGTTTACTGGCATCCACACCCACCCGAAGACCGTATTTGTTTTTTACAACTAAACTATCAGGAATTGTGGGGTCTGTTTCTTGAGCATTAAGATTTATGCACACACTCAAACACCCAATAAGGCAACTAATGCAGTATTTTAACATGGATGTCATTTTCATTTGTTATTTCATTTATTAATATGTCGGAGCTAATCATCCACGGATCTGTATCAGTAGTAATGGCAAAGGTTTGAATGTCAAAATTTGTTTTATACCCACAAGCCCTGGACACATAAACGTTTTCAGAATCATAGGTAACTTTAATTCTGTCTGGATTTCCAATGACCTCACCATCCACAATATCATAACTCTTATAAAGAATAAATTCTGTTTCAGTATCGTCTGTTTTTAAAGGGAGTTCAATAGAGGATCTTGTGGTTACAATTTCATTATTGATAGGAATTTCTATACCATCAGTGCTGAGACCTAAAGCATAAAGTCCTGGGACTTGCAAAAGTACATCAGGGTTTGTAAGGTCATAAAACTCAATGACTAGTCGGGGAGTGGTCTGAGTGGTTTCAGGACAGATGTCGTCTTTTTCACAACTAAAAATGACGATTAAAAATAAATAAATAAACTGTTTCATGGCTTATTTCTTAGGATTACGTTTTTCCAAAAGTACAACATTTTCTACGTGATGCGTTTGTGGAAACATATCAACGGCTTGCGTTTTACTAATTTTATATTCTGAATCTAATAACGCAAGGTCTCTTGCTTGTGTTGCACTGTTACAACTTACATACACGATTTTTTCTGGGGTGATTTTTAAAATTTGAGCCACCACATCTTTGTGCATCCCATCTCTTGGTGGATCGGTAATGATCACATCGGGATGTCCATGGGTTTCAATAAATTCTGTATTGAAAACGGTTTTCATATCACCTACAAAAAAGTCCACGTTATCAATTTGATTTAAGACAGCATTTTCTTTGGCAGCACGTATCGCATCTGGAACGGATTCGACTCCAATGACTTTTAATGCATTTTTAGCCACAAATTGAGCAATGGTTCCTGTTCCCGTATATAGGTCGTACACCAATTCCTTTCCCGTAAGTCCTGCAAACTCACGGGTTATTTTATATAAATTATAGGCTTGATCTGAATTGGTTTGATAAAACGATTTTGCATTAATTTTAAAACGTAAACCTTCCATTTCTTCAAAAATATGATCTCGTCCGTCATAGCATATCACCTCTTGATCGTATATGGTATCATTAGCTTTACCATTAATAATGTATTGAAGGGAAGTGATTTCAGGAAACGTTGTTTTTAGGTGGTCTAGAAGAGCGGTTCTTTTTTTAAGATCTTCTTTAAAAAACTGAACGACAACCATCCATTCGCCAATACTTGTATTCCGAATCATGAGGGTTCTTAAAACTCCCGTTTGTTGACGAGTATTAAAGAAGGGAATTTGGTGTTTAATCGCAAAATCTTTAACCGCATTTCGTATGGCATTAGAAGGATCGCCTTGAAGCCAACATTTTTTTACGTCTAATATTTTATCCCACATACCTGGAATATGAAATCCTAAAGCATTGCGATCACCAAGGTCTTTTTCAGAAGCAATTTCTTCTTGGGTTAACCAACGGCTATCGCTGAATGAAAATTCCATTTTATTTCGGTAGAAGTAGTGGTCTTTGGATCCTAAAATAGGAGTGATCTCAGGCAATTCAAGATGTCCAATTCTTTTGAGGTTATTAACCACCTCTTTTTCTTTATAAAAAAGTTGGTGCGAATAGTCCATGTGTTGCCATTTACAGCCCCCACAAGTCCCAAAGTGCTCACAAGCTGCTTGTGTACGTTTATCTGATAATTTATGAAAAACCGTTGCTTTGCCCTCATAATAGCCGGAACGTTGTTTGAATGTTTGAACATCCACAATATCTCCTGGAACGGCATTTGGTAAAAACACCACTTTACCGTCCGGAGCCTTTGCAATGGTTTTGCCTTTAGCTCCCGCATCAATCACTTCTAAATTTGAAAACACCTTGTTTTTATTTCGTCTTCTACCCATAGCGCAAAAATAGAATAAATGAGTGCATAATTCTAAGAAATCTATTTAGAATTCTTAAATTGCGTCTTATTGTGGATGATTTCTCTCCATTAAGAAGGAATAGTTATTTTACAATTTTAAAAGTCTTTTTAAAATGGCTATTTTAAATCAGATTACACCTAAAGAAGCTATCAATCTAGAAAACCAATACGGGGCGCACAACTACCATCCACTTCCAGTTGTTTTGTCTAGGGGCGAAGGCGTTTATGTATGGGATGTTGAAGGAAATCGGTATTATGATTTTTTATCGGCATACTCATCTGTCAATCAAGGACATTGCCACCCTCGAATTGTGAATGCTATGATTGAGCAAGCGCAAACATTGACCTTGACATCTCGAGCGTTTCATAACGACAAATTAGGACCTTACGAAGCCTATGTTACCAATTATTTTGGATTTGACAAAGTTCTTCCAATGAATACGGGAGCTGAAGCGGTTGAAACCGCCCTTAAAATTTCTCGTAAGTGGGCATATGAAGTTAAAGGAATCCCTGAAGATCAAGCTCAAATTGTTGTATGTGAAAATAATTTTCATGGAAGAACAACGACGATTATTTCATTTTCTAATGATCCAGTAGCACGTGAAAATTTTGGACCTTTTACGGATGGATTTATTAAAATTCCATACGATGACACAGAAGCTTTAGAACATACGCTCAAAAATAATTCCAACATCGCTGGTTTTTTGGTCGAACCGATACAAGGTGAAGCAGGGGTTTTTGTGCCCACAGAAGGCTATTTAGCAAAAGCAAAAGCTTTGTGTGAAGCTTATAATGTATTGTTTATTGCAGACGAAGTTCAAACAGGCATTGCTCGAACAGGACGACTTTTAGCAACTTGTGGTAATTGTGACTGTGCTCAAAAAAATTGTTCTGGAACTCCAGAAGTAAAACCAGATATTTTAATTCTTGGAAAAGCATTGAGTGGTGGTGTATATCCAGTGTCTGCCGTTTTGGCAAATGATGCCATTATGAAAGTCATTACTCCGGGGTCTCACGGAAGTACGTTTGGAGGAAACCCTATTGCTGCAGCTGTTGCAATGGCAGCTTTAGAAGTAGTTAAAGACGAACAATTAACCGATAATGCAGATCGACTAGGAACCTTATTCAGATCGCTTTTGAATGACTATATTGCTACGAGTACGATTGTTAAACTTGTGCGTGGAAAAGGCTTGCTAAATGCGATTGTGATTAATGATCACGAAGACAGTGATACCGCTTGGAACATCTGTCTAAAACTTAGAGATAATGGACTTCTTGCAAAACCCACTCATGGAAACATTATTCGTTTTGCCCCTCCTTTGGTGATGAGCGAGGACCAGTTGATTGATTGTGTGAATATTATTATTAAAACCTTAAAGAGTTTTGACTCTAAATAATTTTAAAACATAATTTTATTTGTTGAAAAGAGGCTTTCTAAAAAGCTGCATTTTTCAATCTGAAGCCGTTTTAGATTCTAATAATACTCTAAATCAATGTTTCAGAATGACATGTTTTCTTACTTTTTAGAAAGCCTCTTTTTTGTGTGGAGCATTTGAGTAGCTGATAAGTATTATCTTAAAAACAACATGTTTAACCAACGTTCTTGGAATGCTTGATAGCTGTTTTCATAAATCCAAACAGCAGTATATCCAAAATAAATCAGGTTGACTACTAAAGAAATAAGAGCCGCTATTTTTGCAACTTTCATGGTTTCTAGTGAGCCTGTAAACCCAAGTTCATTTTGTTGGGCTTCTTTAATTTTTTGATGGACTTTGTATAAAGCTATTCCAGCAAAAATTAAACCGATTCCTCCAAAACAGGCACTAATTAAACTTATAAAACAGAGAATAAAAATAGGGGTACTCACTAAATGCGTTTTCATAGATAAGGGGTTTATGCCCAATCGCAACGCTAGCCCATATAATTTAGGTTAGTAGGTTGTTGAGATTGGGGGGTTAATAATTATTAAAAGTACTAAAAAAATCAATCCCTTCTAAATTTAGAAAGGATTGATTTTAGTTTGAATTTTAAAAGCCTTTTATAAGAGGTATTCGGTGCTGATAAAGTTAGACTTACTCGATTCTAATAAATCTTTTAAAATGGCTTTGTTGGCAACATTTTCTTTAGTGGCCACAAAAGTTCGAATTGAAAAAGAACGCAAAGCATCACGTACACTCAAGGTGCTAAATGCTGAATCTTTTCTTCCTGTAAATGGAAATACATCGGGCCCTCGTTGACATGAACTGTTTAGGTTGACACGACACACGAGGTTAACAAGCACATCAAATAACGGTGCTAAGGCCTCTGCATTTTCACCAAATACACTGACTTGTTGTCCGTAATTGGATTCTGCCATGTCATCCAACAATTGCTGAACATCCGTAAATGTTATGATTGGAATAACAGGTCCAAATTGTTCTTCTTTATAGACCTCCATATCTTTTGTAACAGGATACAGTACAGCAGGATAACTGTAATTTTCTGAGAGTTGCCCTCCTTTTGAATTTAATATTTTAGCGCCTTTAGATTTTGCATCTTCAATTAATTCTTGAATATAAGCAGGTTTGTTCGGCTCTGGAAGTGGTGTGAGTTGAACGCCTTCTTCCCAAGGGTTTCCAAATTTTAAAGCATCTACTTTTTCACAAAAACGCTTATTAAATTCTTCTGAAATGCTTTCGTGAACATAGAGTATTTTTAGTGCGGTACAGCGCTGTCCATTGAAAGATAGGGTACCAGCAATACATTCATTAATCGCAAGGTCTAAGTTGGCATCAGGCAAAACAATGCCTGGATTTTTTGCTTCTAATCCTAATACGGAACGAAGGCGGTTTCCTTTTGGGTGGCTATTTTGTAGGGCGTTAGCAGAACTACTGTGTCCAATCAAAGCCAAGACATCTATTTTACCAGTTTCCATGATGGGAGTTGCTAAGACACGACCCCGTCCATACAATACATTTACAACCCCTTTAGGAAAACTATTTTGAAATGCTTCTAGTAAAGGGGATAATAATAAAACTCCTAATTTTGCAGGTTTAAATACCGTAGTATTTCCCATAATGAGTGCAGGAATTAACAAAGCGAAAGTTTCATTTAAGGGATAATTGTAAGGACCTAAACACAACACCACTCCAATTGGACCACGTCTGATGTGCGCATACACGCCAGAATGTTTTTGAAATTTAGCAGAATTACGATCTATTTGCTTGTAATCGTCTATGGTGTCGTAGATATAATCTACGGTACGGTCAAACTCTTTTTCGGAGTCAGCAAGGTTTTTTCCAATTTCCCACATGAGGTATTTTACAACGCTATCACGTTTGGTTTTCATTTGCTCAGCAAATTTTTCCATACATGCAATGCGATCTCCAACCTTCATCGTAGGCCATTCACCCTGTCCGTTGTTATAAGCATTTGAGGCAGCGTCTAAGGCTTCTAAGGCCTCATTTTTTGTAAGTTCAGGAACACTTCCTAAGAGAGTAGGTTGATAATTTTCTGTAGATGAAATGGTTGAATAGACTTCGGTCATTTTACCAGACCATTCTTTTATTTCACCGTTTACAAGATATGTTTTTTGCTCAACAAGTGCATTGATTTTATAGGCTTCAGGAATGTTTTTAAGCGTCATATTAATTGAAAGTTAGATTGGTTGATAAAATTATGAAATTATTGAACTCAAGTCTCCTAATGAAACGTTAATCTTATTTAAGATACATTTAAAGGAAAGGGGAGTAGTTAGTTAATGGTTTAAAATAACAAATAACACCCCCTAATTAAAAGGGGTATGTTGCATTTATGCATTTCTCTTGGCCTCTTCCATTGCCGCATTAAATTCTTCTATAAAGATGTCATAACCACCAGAAAATAAAACATATATGATATATATAAAACACAATAGATTGATAATTAAAATGACCAAAGCTATTGTTTTAGCGGTATTCATCGCATTTATATTTCCTTCATAATTATCAGGGTTTTGGGTCGCATCTTTTACTTTATTGTGTGCGACCAAATAAGCTGGCCCCGATAGTAAAAAACCCAAACCACCAAAACAGCAGCAGAGTAATCCTGTAATACTGAGTATATAAATAAATGTTGTGTTTAATTCTTTCTTCATTGAATTTAATTTTAGAGTTGTTTAATAGTGTAACTTATAATAATGGTTGCGATCGAAATAATGGATAGCCAATTGATTCCTTTGGAATAGTTTTTAAATTTATAAAATCGGGTGAGTATTAAATATGCTAAGAGAATTAACAGAGGATAAATAGCGGCATACATATAAAACGCTTCGATAAATTGACCCCTCCAAATTAAAAGCAGCGCTCTTTGAAATCCACACCCCATGCATTCAAACCCAAAAAGGGTTTTACTTAAACACGGAATCATATAGTTTTCTAGAGCCATCACTGTCTTTAAAAGTAGGACTTTTCAAATATAAGAGAATTAAATCCCAAATAAAAAATGAAGTTTGCTATTTATCATTAATTCAAAAGCTGTAATTTTGGTTTTTAAGCAAAATAAAATGTCGAAACGCAGTCTTTATTATATATGTTTAGTATTTGGAGTTTTTCTTGTGATTGTTACAGAATTTCAAGACAACCCTGATTTGATCTTACAAATTGGGGGATTTTGTTTGCTAATGTTAGCTTTGTTTCAGTTGTCTAAAGGAATTAAAGAACTCCCAACAAAAGAAACATATATTGAAAATGAAGAAGAAGAATGAAATTTGAAATCAATGATACGGTAGCTGTTTTGGACGATGACTTGTCAGGTTCCATTACAAAAATTGAAGGTTCGGAAATTACTGTTGCGACTACGAATGGATTTGAGTTAAAATTCCAAGCTGATGAATTAGTAAAAATTAAAGATACCCGTTTAATGAACCAATCACTATTTTCAAATAAATCTTTGGAAAGTGTATTATCGGAAAAGGAAACTAAAAAACGTCAGAATCTTTCCAAAGTTTCTTCCAAGGAACGCACTCAGCCAGCAATGGAAGTGGATTTACATATCAACCAATTGGTAAAGAGTACTCGGGGGATGCAAAACCATGAGATGCTTAATTTACAGCTAGAAACTGCCAAACGACGTTTGGATTTTGCAATTAAAAATCGCATTCAACGTATTGTGTTTATTCATGGAGTTGGCGAAGGGGTTCTAAAATTAGAACTGGAGTATCTTTTTAAGCGTTATGAAGGTTTAAAGTTCTACGACGCCAATTACCAAAAATATGGGCAGGGGGCTACAGAAGTTTATATTTTTCAGTCAAAAATCTCTTAATAAGTTTCAGAGTATTCGTAAGTCCCTAATTCAAAGCTATCGGTGGCTAAGATGGATAAATCGATATTTTCTAAAGTGACATTGATTCTGAATGTACGTGTAAACACGTTTTCTCTAACGGCCGTAACCGTGTAAGTTTCCGATACTGTATTGTCTAAAAACCGTGCGACTGCTGCTCCTGTTGCTAGGTCATCAAATAAATTTCCATTGTTGTTTTCATCTTCCAAACGCGTAAGTGTGCCATCATTGTCATCATCAATATCTAAATAATCAGGAGTTCCATCACCATCGGTATCTTGGGCATCCGAAAGATCGCCGTCATTATTAGGATCTGGTTTTTCGTTAAGTGTTGGGACATTATCTCCGTCATCATCACTGTCTTTATAATCAGGAATGCCATCGCCATCAGTGTCTCCATCAAACTCAAGAGCAGTTGGAATGCCATCATTATCGTCATCTTCAAAAGTTGACATGAAATTTGCGGTTCCAACGTTTGCTTCGTAATTTTGATTTACAGACACATTCGCATCAGGAATATCTTGGCAAATGTAAGTAATGGGATCAGCGGAGTAAGTTCTATAAATAAAGCGAACATTACTGTTTAAAGACATCGTCTCCATAGTTCCCGAAATTTCTGGGATTAAAATGCTTTGAGCGAGCGCATTGTTTGGAAATAAAAGCTCGAGCGATTCATTTGGGTCATTTTTAGTGTCGAAAAGAATATAATTAGTTGATTGTAAATCTCCACAAAGCGTGAGGTTTTTGTCAAAATCTAATTGAACATCAAGAACATCTCCATCGTCACAGGATAAGAGAAGGTTACAGCAAAAAAGTAAAACTAATAAAGATCGCATACAAACATATTTGATACAAAAGTAATCGATTTGTGAATTAGTTTGAATATATTTTGCTAATAATTTTATTTGGTTAATTTTGTTTCAAACTAAAGCTACATGGATTCAATTTATTTAGATAATGCGGCGACTACCCAAGTCAGAGACGAAGTGGTTGATACGATGGTCTCGGTGCTGAAATCCAATTATGGCAACGCCTCTTCTACACATGGTTTTGGTCGTTCTTCAAAATCAATTATTGAAAGTTGTCGCAAACGGATTGCATCTCATTTTAATGCTTCGGCTTCAGAAATTGTTTTCACCTCAGGAGGAACAGAAGCGGATAACTTGGTTTTAAAGTCCGCTGTTAAAGATTTGAACGTAACTCATATTATCACCTCAAAAATAGAACATCATGCCGTTCTTCACACTGTGGAGCAATTGGAGATGGATCATAAAATTAAAGTTAGTTATGTCACTATTCTTTCGGATGGGACTATTGACTATAATCACTTAGAAACGCTTTTAGAATCTACAGAAAAAACATTGGTATCGTTGATGCATATCAACAACGAAATAGGTACTATTTTAAACCTTCAAAAAGTAGCGGATTTATGCACTTCAAAAGATGCACTTTTTCATACTGATTCGGTTCAGTCTGTTGGACATTACCATTTGGATTTAAAAACAATCCCAATTGATTTTTTAGCTGCCAGCGCTCATAAATTTCACGGACCCAAAGGAATTGGTTTTGTGTTTATGCGTAAAAACTCAGGACTTAAATCCTTAATTCATGGGGGAATGCAAGAACGTGGGGTACGTGCCGGTACTGAAAGTATTCATGATATTGTGGGCTTGGATGCGTCCTTGGCTTTGTCCTATCAAAATTTAGAGGCTGAAATGACTCACGTAAAGGCTTTGAAAACTTATTTTATACAACAATTGAAATCCTCTATTGAAGGGGTTAAATTTAATGGATCTTGTAGTGATTCTGATAAGAGTACATACACACTTGTAAATGTATGTTTACCAGTTTCAGAAGCGAATGCGCCTATGTTTCTATTTCAATTGGATTTAAAAGGTATAGCCTGCTCTAAAGGGAGTGCCTGTCAGAGTGGAAGCGCTAAAGGCTCACATGTATTGAGGCAAATTCTTTCTGAAGAAGACCTAAAAAAACCATCAATACGGTTTTCTTTTAGTATTTATAATACCAAAGAAGAAATTGATACCGTTGTTGAAACACTTCAAATATTGGTCAGTACATCAGCTCCTTAAAAACGCATCCCTAATCTGACATTAAATACACGCGGCGTTAAATAGTTTGGGATGGAGTATTGACGTTTTGAATAAACATCGCGAACCCAAGTGTTGGTAATGGAATTTTGAACGTCAAACATATTAAAAATTTCCAGCCCAATTGACAATTCTTCAAAGGGTTTTCGCCATCCATTTTTATTAGAATCTTTAGCATCTACAATCACATAGGACATTCCAACATCGGCACGTTTATAATCAGGCAAACGGCTTTGGTAATTGTAAGGACTGGCATAGCTAGGGGAGCCACCAGGAACCCCTGTGTTATAGACCAAATTTAGATACATTTTCATCTTTGGAAGCTTTGGCACATAATCCTGAAAAAGAATGCCAAACTTCAAACGTTGATCTGTAGGACGTTCAATATATCCTTGATTGTTGATGTTTTCTTCGGTTTTTAAATATCCAAATGAAAACCAGGATTCTGTACCTGGGACAAACTCCCCATTTAATCGTAAATCCAACCCATAAGCATAGGCTTTTGCAATGTTTGAAGCATCATAACGGATGCGAACATTTTCAACGGTATAAGGGTTTACATCGGATAATTTTTTATAATAGGCTTCTGAAATGAGTTTAAATGGACGATCCCACATTTGAAAACTATAATCGTTGGCGAGTACCAAATGAAACGATTGTTGTGCTTTGACATCACTATTTACAATGCCATCGCTGTCCCTGAGTTCTCTATAAAACGGAGGTTGGTAATACAATCCACCACTTAAGCGGAACAACATGTCTTTATCCCAATCGGGTTTAATCGCCAATTGAATACGTGGACTGAACACTGATTGTGTTGTTTTTTTAATGCCATCACCTTGAACCGTCCATGCATGGTAGCGAACCCCAACATTGGTATAAACCTCATGATCTCCGAGCATGCTCCGACGGTTCCATTGCCCATAGGCTTGGACACGGTTTATTTGCGTGCTGTTGGTTGCTCTAATATTTTTATAAGGAGCTAAAGGACCTTCGTATGCCGTGTAAGGTTGGTCGTTAAAACTATCTATATTTGGAGGGTTGATAGAAAACCCAGCCGAATCAATCACTTCCCATTCCACAATACGATCGCGGATATCTTCATGAGTATATTTCACGGACCATTCAAAATTATTTTCTTCTGACTTTAAATATCCTTTGTGCTCAATGTTTGTGATTAAGGCATCTAAATCGTTTCGAGCATGGTTGATTTGTGATCCAATACCTTCAGAAAACTCAACTTCTCCTATACTTTCATCTCCGATATTGCTATTCACTTCTCCCAATCGGTATTGCGCTAGAATGTCAAAATATTCTTGTTCGGTAGTATGAAAAGTAGAAGTAATTAATTTGAGGGTTAAGTTCTCATTCGCAAAATAACTCCCTTTAAATGCGCCAAAATAGGTGTTGTATTTGTCATTTTCTTGTCCTTCATAAAAAACCAATAAAGCTAATGGGTCTTGTAAAGTTCCAAAGTTTGTTTGACGAGTTCTGGGTTTATAGTCATAATCATTGATCGCTAAATTTCCTAAAAAGCTTAAATGAAATTTATCCGAAAATTTATAAGTAAGATAGGTTTGAATATCCGCAAATTTTGGAGTGAAATTTGTTTCTGTTTCCTTAGATTCAACCAATAAACTATTGTCTCTATAACGAAGTCCTAACAAGGCTGAAAATTTAGAATCTTTGCTTACACTTTCGGCGGTTAGACTGCCGCCTAATAAACTTAGATCTGCTTGAATTCCAAACTTAATTGGGGTTTTGTAGGTGATGTCTAATACCGATGACAGTTTATCTCCGTATTTTGCTTGAAATCCACCAGCTGTAAAATCTAAATTTTGAACCATATCAGAGTTTACAAAACTGAGTCCTTCTTGTTGACCTGAACGTACTAAAAACGGTCGGTACACTTCTATTTCATTTACATAAACGAGGTTTTCATCAAAATTACCACCTCTTACAGAATATTGGGTACTCAATTCATTTGAAATATTGACGCCAGGAAGTGTTTTTAATAAGTTTTCTACGCCGGGTTGTGCTCCTTTTATAGTGCGAATAATTTGAGGTGAAATGGTTGTAACCCCTTCTAATTCTTTTCGTTTAGAGCCTGTGATGACAACGGTTTCAATCTGTTCGTAATTACTTTTTAGAACAGGATTAAATTCGAGTTCCTCTCCATTTTTTAAATTAAAAGGAGCTTCTAAATATTTATAATTTATATGAGAAAATCGAATTTTAACATCTGTATTGGCAGGTATTTTTAAAATATAAAACCCATTTATATTTGTAGTAGTTCCATTATTCTCTGAAACTACATTTACGCCTTCTAAAGGCTCATTGAGTTCATTGAGAACAATTCCGCGTAGAGTAGCAGATTGACCCATAGCCATTGCGGGTAAAATTAAAATAAAGAAAAATAGTTGGTATGTGATTGATTTCAAATTAATAGGTGTTATTTTCTATAAAATGTAGTTTCAAATGTAGTACTATTTCCAACATTATCGGTTACAATGATTTTTAAATTGTTTTTAGTATCTGTAATAATCTTATCATTAAAGTCATGAGTAAGCGTTTGTGTTTTGGTATCGTACTCCATTAATATCCATTGACCATTAATAGTTGCTCTGTAATTTTTGATTCCAGAAATTTGATCTGAAATCTTAATTTTTAGATAGCGGTAATTACTTATCCAACTACCATTTTTAAAATTTATTGTTTTAATTTTTGGATTTTCATCATCAATTCCTAGAGTATAATGTCCTAAGTATTTGGTACGAGCAGTCAAAGTATTTCCTCGTTTCTTAGTAGGAGTGTAGTAGAGTTTATTTCCGTAACGCGACACACTACCAATAAATAATTGATCCTTATCACTGTTTTTATATTGACTAATATCAAAATTTATATTCATTGATTTCTGTAAAGGAAAAATGGGTTCGTGAAGTTTTAAGGTGTCGTTTGTAACCTCAAAATTAATGGCAACATCTTCGTAAAAAGAATCTTTAAAAATTTGAACACTGATATTGTCTTTTTCTAGAATCGTTTCTTCGTTGGCAATGATGTGTCGAAGGTTTAGAGCATCTGGCTCTACTTCAGGGAGTTCTTTTTTTAAACCTTGAATAGGGATGCTCAAATCGGATTTATTGTCTTTGAAGTCATTTATGGATATCTTATATATAGAATTTGTATCGTCTTCTATGGATACCATTCCTTGAGCGGCGTGACTTTTAAGTAGTTTTAATGGGTTGTTACTTTCAATAAATAATTTTTGGATTCGTTTTTTTGTTTCAAAAAAGTAGGCATAATCTATATAACGGTTTAGATGTTTAGTTTCATCAAATGAAAAACGTTTAAAATCAACTTCTAAACTTTTGCTACCATTAAAAAATGTTGTGATAAAACTAACACCATTTTTATTCGATGCAAAATCTTGTCTGTCTGTACTAATAACTCCAAAGCCAATAGTACCAAAAGCTGTAATTTGCTCGGACTTGTATTGACCGTTTGGCAATTTTATAATCCTAATTTTTACTCTTGAGGTCTCACCATTTATATGACTTCCTTCAGATAATGGATATCCATATAATTCGTGAACTACTGGATTTGTGGTGTCTTTGATATCAAAGCCAAACAGCATGGGATTTATTGGTCGTTCTTGTTGATCTCTAATTTCAAAATGAAGATGTGGTCCGCCAGAACCTCCAGTATTTCCTGTGTAGGCAATCACTTCTTTGGATGAAATTTTAAGTTCTTCAGCTTTTGGAAAGAGCTCCAATTCAAAAGTTTCTTTTTTGTATTGTTGTTTTTTGACGTAGGCTTCAATCTTTGGAGCAAATTTTTGAAGGTGAGCATAAACTGTTGTATAGCCATTGGGGTGTGTGATATACAAGGCTTTTCCATAGCCATAACGTGAAATTTTAATCCGACTTACATAGCCTTCCGCAGAAGCATAGGTTTTAAATCCCACTTTCCCTTTTGTTTTAATATCCAATCCAGAATGAAAATGATTGGAGCGTAGTTCGGCAAAAGTTCCTGATAAAACCAACGTAATATCAAGAGGGCTCGTAAAATAATTTTGTGGATAAGGCGATTGAGCATTACAAAAAGTAACCACAGATAAGAATAAAAATAAAAACGCCTTCATAAAATAGGATAGAATGCTAAATTATACAATTGATGGTTAATAGAAAAATAAAAAATTAAGTCAAAACAATTGTGTTATTAAATATGGAATGTTAAATTTGTGAAATAGGTATTGAAACTGTAAATGAGTAAAATCGAGCTAATTGTCAATTCTTTGGAGCAAAAAGTGCAGCGTGTTTTGCATGAACTAACTGAACTAAAAAAAGACAATGCGTTTTTAAAAGAAGAACTGCTCAAAGCAAATGCTTTAAATTCTAAACATTTGATATCGCTTCAACAACAAGAAGACGATTTTAAGACGCTCAAATTTGCAAATTCAATCCTTGGCAGTGACGAAAGTAAAAGAGAAACAAAGCTTAAAATTAATACTCTAATCAAAGAAATTGATGATTGTATTTCTAAGCTATCAGATTAAAGTTTACAGTCCATGAGTGAACGGTTAAAAATAAAATTATCCATAGCCAATAGAGTATATCCATTGACTATCACTCCCGATCAGGAAGAAGGACTTCGATTAGCCGCTCAAAAAATTGACGCGACAATAAAACAATTTGAAAAAAGTTACTCTGTTCAAGATAAGCAAGATGTATTGGCCATGTGTGCCCTTCAATTTGCAACTCAAAACGAACAAAAAACAATAGATAATACGAGTTTGAATGAAGATTTAGAAAGCCGTCTGATTGCTGTAGACGAATTATTAGACGCCCATTTAAACAACAACGTTCTTTAAATAACATTAGGTTACTGCCTATATTGATCATTTTTTTGATAAACTCAACGGAAATTCTTTAAAAAGGAGTGCGTTTAAGTTGTAAAAGCATGCTGTCTTGTTACAGATCCTTGATCAGCTTTTCAACTCTAAATCTTGTATTTATGGAGTTTATACAAAGACCAGATTGATGTAGGCTTTTTTTTAAATTAAACTATCAACTATGGAATCCAACATTATACTCATTGCTTTAGGTGCCGCCGTCGTAGGACTTGTCTTAGGATTGGTGATCTCTAAAGTTCGTGAAAAAAGCAACGCCTCTCAACTCACTAAAAATGCGAAACGAGAAGCAAACTCCATCATTTCAAAAGCAAAATCAGAGGGGGAATCAACAAAAAAGGATAAAATATTTCAAGCTAAAGAGCGTTTCTTAGAATTGAAATCTGAGCACGAACAAGTTATTTTGTCTAGAGAGAAGAAAATGGGAGATACTGAAAAACGTATCCGTGATAAAGAATCACAAATTTCGTCTGAACTTTCTAAAAACAAAAAACTATCGACAGACTTTGAATCCAAAATCAAGGATTACGACCACCGTCTCGAAATTTTGAATAAACGTAAAGAGGAAGTTGATAAAGCCCATAAAGGTCAAATACTCCAACTGGAAGTTATTTCTGGTTTGTCTGCCGAAGATGCCAAGCATCAACTTGTAGAGTCTTTAAAATCGGAAGCAAAAAACGATGCCATGGTCTTTCTTCAAGATACAATGGAAGAAGCAAAGCTAACAGCAGAGCAAGACGCTAAGAAAATCATCATTAATACCATACAACGCATCGGAACAGAAGAAGCGGTTGACAATTGTGTGTCTGTATTTAATATAGAGTCAGACGATGTTAAAGGACGTATTATTGGTCGTGAAGGACGTAACATTAGAGCGATTGAAGCTGCTACGGGAGTTGAAATTATTGTGGATGATACACCGGAAGCAATTATCTTATCCTGTTTTGATTCCGTTCGAAGAGAAGTGGCGCGTTTGTCCTTACACAAATTAGTAACGGATGGCCGTATTCACCCTGCTCGTATTGAGGAAATTGTAAAGAAAACACAGAAGCAAATAGAACAAGAAATCATTGAAGTTGGAAAACGTACAGTGATCGATTTAGGAATTCACGGTTTACACCCAGAATTAATTAAAACGGTAGGACGTATGAAATACCGTTCGTCTTATGGTCAGAATCTATTACAACACTCCAGAGAAGTAGCCAAACTTTGTGGCGTGATGGCTGCCGAATTAGGCATTAATCCTAAGCTCGCCAAACGTGCGGGACTGCTTCACGATATTGGAAAGGTGCCAGATGCGGAAGCGGATATGGAAACGCCACACGCTATCTTAGGAATGCAGTGGGCTGAAAAATACGGAGAAAATGCAGAAGTATGTAATGCCATTGGGGCTCACCATGACGAGATTGAAATGAAATCGTTAATGTCTCCAATTGTACAAGTTTGTGATGCTATTTCTGGAGCTCGTCCAGGGGCGCGCCGTCAAGTTTTAGATTCATACATCCAACGACTTAAAGATCTAGAAGAGATTGCTTTTGGGTTTAGTGGGGTTCAGAAAGCCTATGCGATTCAAGCCGGTCGTGAACTTCGTGTCATTGTCGAAAGTGAAAAAGTAAGTGATGAAAAAGCAGGGAACTTATCGTTTGAAATTTCTCAGAAAATCCAGACAGATATGACCTATCCTGGACAAGTGAAAGTCACGGTGATTCGTGAAACACGTGCGGTGAATATTGCTAAATAAAAAAAAATTTTATAGAGATTAAAAGCAGGCTATTTAAAAAGTAGAATTTCTGTCATTCTGAACCTGCCTGACGGTAGGCAGGTTTATTTCAGAATCTCAATTAAATAAATTCAATTTGTTATAGAATCTGAGACAAGCTCAGATTGACAAATCAACGCTTTTTTAAACGATCTCTTTTTAGCTCCTAGGATGAAATTTCAGCATGGCGTCTTTTAGGTGGCTTTTATCAACGTGCATATAGATTTCGGTGGTTGTAATGCTTTCATGGCCCAACATCATCTGAATGGCTCTTAAATCAGCACCATTTTCAAGAAGGTGGGTCGCAAAGGAATGCCTAAAGGTATGTGGAGAAATATTCTTTTCAATCCCTGCTTTTGCGCCTAAGGTTTTAACAATGGTAAAAATCATTGCTCTGCTGAGTTGTTTTCCGCGTTGATTCAAAAATAAGGTGTCATTAAAAGCAGTTTCAATTTTTATTTGCTCGCGTACGTGGTTTTTATAAAGGTTGATATATTTTTGAGTGAGAGGGCCAATAGGTACAAAGCGTTGCTTGTTGCCTTTTCCGGTTACTTTGATGAAGCCTTCCTCAAAAAATAAATCTGAAATTTTGAGTTCTGTAAGTTCACTCACACGAAGTCCGCAACTGTACAAGGTTTCAATAATGGCGCGGTTGCGTTCGCCTTGAGGACTGCTTAAATCTACTGCTGCTACAATGAGATCAATATCTTTAACGGATAGAGTATCGGGTAGTTTTCGTCCTATTTTTGGAGCTTCAATGCGTTCTAAAGGATTGGACTCGCAATAGCTTTCAAAGATCAAGTAATCATAAAAACTTCGCAATCCAGATATAAGTCTCGATTGAGTTCGTGGATTTAGTTCTTTGGCCATTTCATAGATAAACCCTTGCACGTGTTCTGTTGTAATCTGAAGAGGGTTTAATTG
>ENA-OQVM01000921-OQVM01000921.1-marine-metagenome-genome-assembly--contig:-NODE-921-length-41984-cov-8.891068_pt1 | contig 41984 bp, 33 predicted proteins | sample MGYA00237776_ERZ505498 | MGnify/ENA primary metagenome ERZ505498 (study PRJEB26159, sample SAMN06265151) | marine metagenome | isolation source: Helgoland LTER site | place: Germany:Helgoland, sampling...
TTATTTCCAAATTTATAGGAGCAACCACGTGAGTTATTCTCAATATACTCAACTTTATCAGCTCCATTACTTACAGGATCTGCCCATAACAGATCAGTCATGATTCCTTCGTCCGGAGGCTCCTAAAATCTATTGACTTTATCAATATCGTTGATTTATTCTAACTATGGTGAAATTCCTCCGTGCATGGCAAAATATTTATCATCTGTAACACAAGCAAGAGGGAGGCAGTCGAACACATCCATTATCATCTCGTATAGATCGTTATCATATTGACGAAGAACTTGGTCTCTGAAACCGTAGTGCGAAGTTACTTGTCTGCACTCGTGATTACCACGCAAGAGTATCACAGATTACGGGAAGCAAATTTTTAACGAAAGGAGCAAAATGGTACATTCTACGCCGTAAAGGCCTCTGTCAACGTAGTCACCAAGAAAGAGGTAATTCATTTCTGCGGGAGAACCGCCTGTTTCTAGCACGTGTAGAAGATCATAGTATTATCCATGAATATCTCCAACCATCATGACAGGTTCTGAGATCTTTTGAAGATTTGGCTCTCGTCGTAATATTTCCATTGATTATTTACAAATTCTGACAACTTAAGTTCTAGACATTTTTCCCTCAGTCTAGAGATGCTGTTTGATGACTTCCCATTAAGGCTTATCATTTTTAAATACTTGATCATCTTTAAGCACCTCGTTTAATGATGGAACAGGTACATCTTTGATCTATCTGTCACCAAGTGGGTCCTTAAGTAAATGGCTACCAAAAAAATCAAGTTCATTTTCATCATTAACATTTTAATTTTAAACTTAAGGAGTATGTGTTCATTATTCAATTTTAAATTCACCACAATCTTTAATAACAATTTTACCCAACGGTTTTTAATTATATTTATTAAATTCGAATCTATTGATAGAATATTATATATTATAGAATAGATGTCTTGTGAAATAAAGTGAAAGCGGTTATACTGAACTCAATAGAAACAGAAAACAACAAATGGAATAAATTGCAGGATCGGAAATGAGTTTTATAAAACCATAAATTCATAATTCCGGTGTCGGTTTTAAATTTTCTTTATGGTACAACAACAGATTTAACCATATAAGGTAGTATTGATATCATGACATTATCATATAGATTAGTGCAATAATCCACCAGATTTGATCAAAGAAGTCGTTCTACGCTGGAAGGACCAGACCCAGTTCAAACTGGAGGATGATAGTGAGCAAGGAGGTGAGGAATTTTACTTTGCATAAACTTATAAAATTTATTTAATCAATTTAATTCTGAAATAATGGAATTTGCTGTCTTAAAGTTAATACCGTCATCAAGTTTGTTGATAATAAAATTTCCTAGGTCTTCGCCCTGTTTTTTTCCAGCCTCTACGGCTGGTTTATAATGAATACCCCCCAAAAGTCTACTAATTGCAGCCTCATCTGAGGCTTGTTTAAAAGATTTATATTTTCTAACGGGCAATCCAAAAGGTATTTCAGTTGAGTCTATAAAAGCAAAATTATCACCGAATAAATTAGTTAATATTAGAGATGCTCCCCTTGAAGCTACACTGTGGGCACTAGTATGTTCTGGAAAAGGTGGTGTCTCTAGAATTGGTTTCCATTCAGCATCAATGTATTTATTGATATATGTCTCAGGTCTAATTAAATTACTCCTGTATTTTTCATCCCACGAAATAATAAATGAATCCGCGAGTGTTATCCCTACTTTAGCCAATACATATGATGCTTCAGTATTTGATAGCTTCTTCTGCTCGGCTACTTGACATGTTATATGAATCCAGTGACCGGCAGGTGATATTTGTTGATCATTATACATTAAATGACCAAAGTTATTTGACTGATTCGGATTACAGTCCCAAAACATGGCAATTTGTTTTTGTTCATCCGTGAGATTATTTACTTTATTATAAACTTGAACCGCTTCTTTATAAAAAGTAGAGTTTTTATTTATTGAAAAAATGGTGTTTTCTGAGGGTTTAAATTGATTACTTGAATCAATCGCAAAGGGAAGTAATTTACTCCAATGAGGTTCAAGTGCATCAATATATGCCGGAGGAGTAGGCTTCCATTTTCCTAAATCATTTTCATCTACTATGAAGCCACTGTAAGCAGTTCTTTCCAAATAACCATCACTTTGAGAACGTTTTAAAATAATTTTGCCAATTAACTCTCCGTATTCTTGAGAGGCTTTGAATAAATTATTATTAGAAACAATATTATAGAGTTTATTCAAAATCGCGTCTTGAGTATTTATAAAAGCTACACTATCATAAACTAGGTTTTTTCCAACATATGTAAATGCTGTAATTCCAGCAACAGTTGGATCAATTTTATATTTATTTTTTGGGATTGATTCAAATCCATTTAGCCTTTCCGATAAAGAATTAAAAACTATATCATTAGGTCTTGAAGCCTCATAAGAAGCTAAATTAGTGTACGCATAAATTCTACTTGTTTGAGGTGGTGAGAATACATCTGTAACAATAATATCAGTTAAGTTTTTATTCGATTGATTTATCCATTTTGAAGAATTGATGCTTTGATTAACTAGTTCAGCAGAATTTTGATTGCATCTTGAAAAGCCAAAAAGGAATAATAATGTTATAAAAAAAATACTAAATCGCATATCCATTTTATATATTCTTATTTGAATTTGATTATTTTATATTTTCCATTGTTATGATCTAATCGAACACTGTCTATAGCATCTGATATTTTTATTGATCTTGATGATTGCGATAGATAGGATGTTCCAAAATAAAACTCTTTTTTTCTTGATTTTTTGTTTTTACTATAAATCATCAAACTCTTTACTTGATCATCAATTAGATATTCTTTTGATTCTAAATTAGTTTTTTTAAAAACAGTCAAAGAATCATTATTATTAGATATAGCATAAAGTGAATTTCCTGATATATCATTTATTTTGACCAATGCTTTAGCATCTTTATCTGATAAAAATCCTGATTTACTATATGGCATGATATCAAATTCTCCCTTTCCATTTCCTAAAAGTAATTTACCTATTGAAGCGTCTTCTCTTCCTAACCCAACTTCCATACTGTATAAATTGCCGACTAATAAAATATCCTCATTACCATCATTATTGAAATCCTCTGCATGCATACCAAATACTGGGGAATATTGAACTTCCTTTGGAAGTGAGTTTATTTTAAATTTACTATTCCCCAAATTCTCTATGTATACTGATTCTAAAATTTCACATTTAAGTTTCTTTGCATTTTTGAGTTCCTTTGGTAAAAAGATCTTGTCAAAAGTTCGTTCTGCATAACTTAAATGGGTTTTAAACCGTCCTCTCATTGAGTTAATTTGACTTATTAGGCTACCCCTTGTATGAACAGGATAAGCACTCCCCTGATTAAAGTAAGAAACGACAGGATCAATTCTTCCGTTTTGGTCGTAATCATCAGCATACATCATTAATGGTTGGTCTTTAGATACCCTAAATCTATTATTTATGCCTTGATTACCAACAATATAATCTATATCACCATCATTATCAAAATCTGCAGAGGTTATACTATTCCATAAACCAGTTGTATTTTTAATACCAACTTGATTAGTAATGTTTTTAAAAACACCATTTTTATTTTTTAAAAAAATGATCGAGTTCCATTCTCCAACACATATTAAATCTGTCCAACCGTCATTATTAAAATCAGTCCACAAAGCTGAGGATATCATTCCCAAATCGTTCGTAAAAGGAAATACCTCTGAATCAGATTTAATAAATCTCGGAGAACTATCTTCTTTTAAATGATCAGAAGTAGTATTGATAAGTAAATAATTTTCAGGTGATATTGGAAAATCTCCAGGCACAACCATACCACAAACAAATAAATCAAGATCTCCATCCTTATCAAAATCTGCTGCTGACACACCTCCACCACTTGATTCAGGTAATTTTAGAGTATTGTAATCAATTGAAAAGTTTCCTTTACCATCATTAATATAGAGCCTATCTTTATAATATTTTGATTTTTTTCCATAAGAGGTACCACCACTAACAACATATATGTCATTGTCATTATCATTATCTGCATCAAAAATTAAAACCCCCATGTCTTCAGTTTTGATATTACTTGAATCAAATTTTTTGGAATTAAAACCACCAGAAGAATCTTGAAAAAAAATATTTGATTCACTCCCTGATGCATTTCCAACGAATAAATCCTCTTTACCATCACCGTTCAAATCTCCAACAGCCAGACCAGGACCCATCTTACTGTGTTCGCGCAGAAGAATCGGCTGAGTTTTAAAATCAGTATGGGTGTCTTCTTTATGGATAGTATTTATTCCAATTTTTTCAATTTTATTAAATATAGGTTCAGAAAGGTTTTCTCTTCTTGGGGAACCATTTATTGTTGCATCAGAATAGCTAATTGTCAAAGTTTGATTTATATTGATATTCTTAAGAAATTGCCCTTTTCCATCTGGCCATTTAATACTCAGACTATCAATAATAGTATTTTTACCGAGTCCAAAATGAACAACATCAGCAACAGTGGAAAGATACCCTTGACATGGAAAGTTTTCATAAAAAATTATATTCTTATTGTCAATAAAAACCTTAACAACGCTTCCTATACCTCTTAAATTTTTTTTAGGTCCTTTAAATTTTATTTTTAAGTAATTCTTTTCTTCTATTTCACTAGTACGATTTTTATAAATAATTGCCTCTTTGTTTATCGTATTTATTACTAGGTCAAGATCTCCATCATTATCTAAATCTCCGTAAGCAGCTCCATGTGAAATTGATTTCTCTTCAATTCCCCATTCAGTAGTTTTATTTAAAAAATTTAGTCCTCCTTGATTTTCAAAGAAATAATCTTTTAGTGAAAGGTTAGGCAATTTATTAACCCGTTCGACTCTTATAGAATCCTTAGAAGCTCTAGTTCCAAAAATAGATCTCAACGGTTGGTAATGAATAAAATCTAAATCACCCACATCTTTTAAAAGTCCATTAGTAATAAACAAATCTTTATCACCATCATTATCAAAATCAGCTATTAGTGGAGCCCAACTCCAATCTGTATTATGAACACCAATAACTTGAGCTATTTCACTGAATGAACCATTTCCATTATTTAGTTGTAATGCATTTCTAGAATATTGTGGTAAATATCCTTTTTTAAGAGTTAAATTAAATTTGTCATACTTTGGTGTTGGTATAATCATTTTTAACCTTTGGTTATCCTCAGGCATCATATCAGCTACAAATATATCTGGATAAGCATCATTGTTTATATCTGCTACTGAAACTCCCATGCCAGCAAATTCAGTATGCTTTAAATGTTTAGAAGTTTGATTTTTGAAAGCCCCATTTTTATCGTTTATATATAAAATATCATCAGATTGAAAATCATTTGATATATATATATCCGGCCATCCATCTTTATTTATATCACTTACTGCCACACCTAAAGAATAACCCTCATATATAATTCCAGCTTTTTCTGATACATCTTCAAACTCATTATTGCCTAAATTCTCATATAATTTATCGGTACCTGGTAATTCTGCTCCTATTTTTTTATCACTAACATAACTTACATCGTTATAATAAATATCGTAAGGGTCTCTAACAATAAGTAAGTCTAGATCATTGTCTCTATCATAGTCAAAAAAGACTGCTTGAGTTGAATATCCATCATCATCGATGCCATACTTTTTAGCAGATTCGGTAAACGTTAAGTCGCCATTATTAATAAATAATAAATTTTTTCGTTTAGAAGGCTCAGGAAAACCGGATGCACAAACATAAATATCTAACAAACCATCCTGATTTATATCCTCCATTACAACTCCTGTTCCCCAAACTTTATCTTTAATTCCTGCCTGATCAGTTATATCCTCAAACTCTAAATTACCTTTATTCAAATAAAGCTTACCTGAAACAAGGTTTCCAGAAAAATAAACATCTTTCAATCCATCATTATTTATATCGCCAATTGCCACTCCCGCACCAGAGAAGAAAAAAAAGTCAAGAATATCAGAAGTCAATTCCTCCGAGATCAAATTAGAAAAACCAATACCTGTTTTATCTGAAGATAACTTTTCAAAGCGTGTTTCAGTTTTTACACAACTAATCAAAAGCTTAATAGTTGCAATTAAAAGTAAAAAACTAATGGCTTTACGATAATTCACTTTGTCTAGTATTATAATAAGTAAGATGACCCTTCATTTACGAGGGGTCATCTTATAAAATTAAAAATATTTGCCTTGCCGGCAATTCTTTTTTTTATAGATCAACAGAGACTTTAATCAATTAATTTAAACAAAATTAAAAGATAGTGTAAGTATTAAATTATCTTTTACCAACCTGGACTTTGTGTTAACTCTCCTTTACTTGCATCTATTTCTCTCTGAGGCATAGGAAAGTATCTAAATCTTGAATCCCAGTTGCCAAAAACTTGAGCACCAATACCCCATCTTTGAACATCGAATATTCTATGGTATTCAAAAGCTAACTCTCTTCTTCTTTCGTCTATTAGAGCTTTTATTGGATCGGCTTCGGTTGTTGCACCTAGGCCAGCACGTGAGCGAATTTGATTATTAATTATATCCATTCCAGCAGATGTATTGCCTGATTGAATTAAAGCCTCAGCATATAAAAGTAGCATTCCTCCATAGCGAAACCATCTATGATTACTATAATCAGTTCCACCATTTGAAGAATAATTCTCAGTAACAGAATTTCTTGGGCCCATGTACTTTTTAATATTTGTACCTTTAGCAGTGTGCATCCAATCCTTTGTATAGGTAAATACTTCTGTGGGTTTACCATCTGGCATTCCAATATAATCGTCACCCTCTGCATAAAGGGATACAGGAAAACGCTTATCACCAGGTTCAAATAATTCCTCTATTTCTTTTGTAGCTGCCCATAGTTGGGCCCAGCCGCCTCTCCATCCAACAACTGCGTTCCCGCCAGGATGTAATTGATTGCTTATTCCAAAATGGAATGGTCTCAACATTCCTTGCTGAGCAGCAATTTCAGTATCATCCATCACCCAGATATTATTATTCCCATCAAAATTTCCTGAAGCTTGGATTTCAAAAATAGATTCAATATTATTTTCGTTATCCCAAGCAAATACGTCATCATAATTAGATTCTAAAGCAAATGCCCCAGATCCCACAACTTCTTGAAATGCTGATGTCGCTGCAGTCCAATCTTGTTTCCAAACATTAACTTTTCCAACATATGCTTTTGCAGCCCATTTTGTAGCTCGCCCTTTATTACTGTCATCCCACGATAATGGTAATCCGGTAAAAGCGGCTTCAAAATCAGATAAAATTGCAGCATACAGAGCCTCAGATGTTGAGTTTGGTATTGAAGCAGTTGCTAAATTTTCAGCAACTTCTGTTACTAACGGGGGATTTCCCCATAATTTCATGGCTTGAAAGTGAAAAAAGGCTCGAAGGAATTTAGCTTCTGCTATATATGTAGCTTTTTTAGCTTCTGTTAAATCAACATCATCCTCTTCTATTTTTTTAAGAATGAGATTAGCTCTGTAAATACCCTTGTAAGTTACTCTAAATGCAAGTGAAAGTGTCGCCTCAGGATCGGACGAACCTTGAAGTATTTGAGCATCATAAGCACTATCGTTTGTGTACTGTTGAAACATATCATCGTCAGTTAATCCTACAAGTTTTTGCCACGGCATTCTGGTTCCACCATCAAAACCACTTGTACCATCTCCTAGACCTGGAGCAAAATAATCTTGGGTTGATGAATAAACAGAGAAAATAGCTCCATCAAAATCAGCAGCTGTTTTATAATAAGCCGCTTCTGATAATCTATTTAATGGCTCCAAATCAAGATCGTTGCAACGGTAAATAGTTGCAAAAGCCAGTAATGATAAAATTGAAATTGTAATATATTTTTTCATAATATTTAGTATTTAATTAAAATGTAAGTTGGATTCCCATTTGGATTGTTACGGGAGTGGGGGTTCTTCCATCATCTTGACCAGATATAAGTGGAGTTTCTCCTCTTGAGAAAGTAAATCCTCTTGTCGCTTCTGGGTCTAATCCAGAATAATTTGTGAATGTGAACATATTTTGAGCATTCACATAAACTCTTCCTTTTTTGATCATGTTTGCTTTTATGGAAGAGAAAGCGTCTTGAGGTATACTATATCCCAATTGAATATTCCTAATTCTTAAAAAGGATCCGTCTTCAATCCATCTGTCAGACATTCTATTATTAGCATTTGGCCCACCATTTACTATAGCTCTTGGAATCTCATTGCTTGATCCTGGTCCGGTCCAACGGTTTAGAACAGAAATAGATTGATTATCCCCTGACTCTGTACTGTTAGTATAATCCTCGAGAGTTAATCTAGCATTGTTAAAAATTTCATTTCCTGAAGTTCCCTGACCAATAATAGAGAAATCAAATTTTCTATAATTAGCATTCAAAGAAAATCCATAGAAAAATTCTGGAACTGGAGATCCCAAATATGTTCTATCAAGGTCATCAATTACCCCGTCAGGCACTCCATTTGGACCAGACAAATCTTTAAACTTTATATCACCAGGTGCAGCTCCAGTTTGAGTAGCATGTGAATCAATGTCAGCTTGGGTCTGGAATAGACCATCAGTTTGTAGCCCGTAAAAATGACCAATTTCAAAACCTTCTGCAGTTCTATGTGATTGTAAATCAATACCCGTAATTATCTCACTTCCACCTAAATCAATAACCTGGTTATTTACAGTGGTAAGATTTGCATTAACACTAAAATTAAAATCTGAATTAACTGTCTTATTATATCCAACAGAAAATTCTAAACCATTGTTTTCAACAGATCCAACATTTGCATCTGTATTTGGATAAAATCCAGAGGTTCCAGGAACTGGTACTGCTACTAATAAATCTTTAGTAGTTTTTTGGTAATAGTCAAAAGTAGCATTGATAGCACCCTCAAACAGTACAACATCTAAACCGATATCCATTTGCACACTTGTCTCCCATGATAAAGCGGGATTAGCATAATTATAGGCAGCTGGGGCCCTAACAAGATCCTGGTTAGTTCCTAATGTATAAAACTCAGTACTTCTTAGACTTGGTATGTACGCAAAGTTAATTCCCGTCAGCTGATTACCAACCTCACCATAAGAGGCTCTTAATTTAAGATCATCTATAAAATTAGCATTATCCATAAACGACTCGTCACTTATTCTCCATGCAGTTGAAAATGATGGGAAAATTTGACTTCTATTGCCTTCTTGAAATCTCGAAGAAGAATCTTCACGAACATTTACAGTTAAATAATATTTTTGGTCAAAATTATAATTCACTCTCCCTAAAAACCCTCTAATTGCCCAATGATCTTTGTCATCATTTGCAGAAATATTATCTCCTGTGGCAGCTATTTTAACATTTGGGTTTAATAAAGGAACTCCCCGCCAATTTATAAAATCATAATTATAACTACTTTCTTCGTGTCCCGCTAACAGCTTTAAGTTGTGTTTACCAAAACTTGTATCATAGGTCAAGACATTATTAAAGTTAATTGTTTGTTCAAGTACTCTTACACCAGTAACAAAAAAGTTTGATGTTACTGCATCATAGCTAGAAAGATCCCATCCACCGGATTCATTACTTTCCTCATATGTCTGAGTTGCAACGTAATCAATTCCCACTGAGGATCGAAATTTTAATCCTTTAAGAATTTCATATTCTCCATAAAAATTTCCATTTATTCGTTGAAATGGTTGTCTTAAAGTACTATTTCTTTGATCATTAACACCAAAATAATTTCTAAACGGTGCACCACCGGTGGTATCATTATTAATGACACCAAATCCCCCGGGCCCATTAGGATCAAAATAATTTACAAATGGAGCATTTGCACCTAACCTATTTAAAAACGTTCTTGCCTCAAAGAGATTCTCTTTATTCATAAAAGCCAATGATAAAGACTCCCCAAATTTAAGTTTGTCATTTACTTTAATATCTGAGTTTACTCTAAATGAAAATCTTTCAAACTCTGATTGAGTATTTTGCGCAGACTCTTGTCTGAAATAATTTGCCATTATACCATAATTAGCATTTTCATTTCCTCCAGTTATTGATAAATTATGATTTTCTATTGGAGCATTATCATTAGCAAATAGTCTTTGCCCATCATATGTTGGGTTATTTGAAAATTGAGAATAGTCGTTTCCCAGCTCTTGACTGAGAGCTATATATTGAGATGTGTTTAGTACATCATAATAATTGGTTAATGTTTGAAAACCAAAACTCGATTCATAATTAACTTCAGTTTTGCCTGTGTTTCCACCGCGCTTAGTTGTTACGATTATTACACCATTTGAAGCTCTTGCTCCATAAATTGCAGCAGAAGAAGCATCTTTTAAAACTTCAATAGATTTAATATCTGACGGATTTATTCCAGATAATGGACTGTACCCTGTTGTAGAAAAACCTGCCTGCTGAACATTTATTGGGAGTCCATCAATAATCCATAATGGTTTAGAATTTCCTGTCGTTCCAATACCTCGGATTCTGACCTCAGCTGGCGCCCCTGGCTCTCCACTCTGAGATGTAATTTGGATCCCCGCAGATCTTCCATAAATCAAAGATTGAATGTTTGCTGTTGATTTAGGAGAGGAATCATCGACCACAATTTTTGATATTGCGCTTGTAACATCTCTTCTATTTTGTGTACCAAATCCAACCACAACGACATCATCCAATCCTGAAACATCTGCTACTAATACAATATTTATTTCAGAATCTCCCTCTACACTTATTTCTTGGGACAGAAAACCTATAAATGATATTTTAAGAGTAGGATTTTCATTTGTTGTTACAATTGAAAATTTTCCATCAAAGTCAGATGTAGTTCCATTATCAGTTCCTACTTCAATAACAGTGGCTCCAGGAAGAGGATTACCTCTGCTGTCAGTAACTATACCTTCTGCAATAATTTGAATAATATCCTCCTCGTTTGTTTTTGTAATTATTACATCTGATTTAGTTTGAACAGTATTAATTATAGCTTGCTGCTCTGAAGATTTTTTAAGTAAGACTACATTCTCATTTAAATCATAGCTTAATCTATTTTCAAAAATTAATTTGATTACATCATTTAGCTTTGCTTTATTAACCGAGAGACTGATGAGTTTCTGAAAATCATATATTTCACTTCCAAAAATAAATCTCAGATCAGTTTCTGATTCAATTTCATCTAATACTTTAATAATTGGTTGATTTTTGACATCTATGCTTATTTCTATTTGAGAATAGGAATTTGCAAAAGAAGAGAAAATCATAACTATCGAAAGTAAGGCAGATATTTTCATATTTAATAAAAACCGTGATTTGTTTTCTAGCCCACAATAATGGGTTATTCTTGTTAAATTCATATATTTAATTATTAGTTAGTAATTATTGACTGATTGCTATTTAATTCCGCGGGTTTTTGTTGCTTCAAAACAAGGACCCGTTTTTTGTTAATTTTAATTAATTATTATTTTATTATTCATTATTTGATAGTCTACATTGTAAATTTTTACCAGATACTCTAAAACATCTTGAATTGATTCTTTTTCAGTTAAAAATGTAGCATTAATAAACATCTTGGTTAATTCAACGTTATTATTAATAATTATGACATCGTAAATTCTTTCTAATTTTATAATCATATTATTAATATTTTCATTTCGGAAAATTATTCTTCCATCAACCCAAGAGGTGTATAAAACAGTATTTACTTTTGAAAGTTCGATTTTGCCTAGAGAATAGTCTACTTTGGCCATATCGCCGGGCTTTATAATAACGACTTCACTCTCATCTATAGTATTTTTGACCCCCAAACTGCCTTCTGTTAATAAAATCTCTGAAAAGTTATCCTCTTCATAATTTTTAAAATTGAATTTTGTTCCAAAGACTTCAGCAGAGGATCCGGTAGAATAGACTTTAAAAGAACTTAAACTATCACTGTAAACATCAAAAAATGCTTCACCAGAAACATGCACCTCTCTATCCATGCCCTCAATAAAACTCACAGGATATGTAAATAAGGATCCAGAATTTAAATGAACGATTGTTCCATCTGAGAGTGTTAGCTTAAACCTTTTACCGTATGGTACTTTTATCGTGTTTTTAATTAATGCTTGTAAAGCGACATCCTTTTCATAAACAAGGGCGTTGGATTCTGAATTAACCAATCCTTCAAGTTTTTCTAAACTAATTTTACTTTTACCACTTTTATTTGCTTTTGAATCTAAAATAATTTTTTCACCGCTTGAAGTAGTTAAAATGATGTTTTTAGAATCAATTAGAATTCTTTCATAATTTAAAAAATAGGCTACTCCTAGTATTCCGACAAATACTGCTGCAACCCTCATAAGGTTTTTTGTTAATAATTTAAGAGCAGCTTGTTTTTTGGATTTTTTGATTCTAGATTCTAGCTCATTAATTAATGATGTCTTATCTGATTGATTCATTGAAAGATTTGATAAATAATTAATTTGAACATATTCATAGAATAAGTTATAATTTTCATCTTTTAAAATAAAATTTAAAAGCAGTTCAAGCTCTTCACTTGATATGCTATTTCTGAAGAATTTAGATATTATATTTTCTATGTTTTTACTCATAACTAATCTTATAACGGTGCCAGAAAAAATAACCCTTTTAAAATCGAAAAAAATTTAATCCTAATTTTTTTGATTTGAGATGTTTTATATTTCAACAATCAGGTATTCTATCACCACTTCATTTTAAGACTATTTTAAAGAATAGTTTTTTTTTAATACATTTAATTTTGTTTAATCAAATAAAGTGGATTTAAATAATCAAAATTTAATAAAGAAACTAAAGGATAATGATGCCTCAGCTTGGGGTGAAATTGTCAACTTATACAGTGACCAATTATTTGCTTATGCATTAAGTTTATGTTCTGATCGTGAATTATCATCAGATATAGTCCAGCATGTATTTATAACTGTCTTTGAAACTAGGCATAACTTAAATCCTGATTATTCTTTGAAATCTTATTTGTACAAATCAACATACAACAAGTTTATTGATGATTATCGCAAAAAAAAGTCAATGTCAGCATTGCATGATCAGTATTATTTTATGCTAAACCAATTCGCATCAAATAACAGTAATGAAGATTTATCAAAGAAATTGAAATTAATGAATCTTATGATTAGTAAACTTCCTACAAAAACAAAAGCAATATTTACTCTTAGTAAACAAAGCGGCCTATCTAATATTGAAATTTCGGAATCTTTAAATATTTCAATTAAAACTGTTGAAGGTCATATAACAAAAGCGTTCAAGCTACTTCGTGAAGAAGTTAAAAATTTGAAATTATAGTTCCTTAGTAGAAAACCTATAATTTTAAAGATGACAGCTTAATTATAGCAGTTTGATACTTTCTTACTCTGGAGTGAGCTAGTTCATCTAAGTCTATTGAAGTGTACAACGTTAATACTAAACCATCTAATCCATCTATAAGCATTCTATTACCTGTCTTGTGCCTATAGTGAGGGCTAATGTTAAGTGTTAATTGGGGCTTAAGTGGAGCATAAGAGGTAGTGTATAAATGAACGTCCTAAAACACTCTAGAGATGAGGTGGCTAATACATATAGTTAAGCACTGGATAGAATGAGGATTAGATATAGTTAGCCTGTATACAAGAAGTATCTGGATGCTGTGACCTCAACTGCAGAAGCCTTAACTGAGAAGCGACCTTTAATGTTCGTAACCTTTACTGAAGGTAGCCTTTTAATGCTGTAAAGAAGTTTGATAGTTAAAGAGCTGTATTAGCCTTCTCCCATAAAAGATACAAGGGTCAAAACGAGATAGCAAGGGGTAGTTTTCCACAATTCGCACTAGTTTTTAACGATAACATTCATAGGTGGATGCATGCCTACTTGACCGACATTTTCTGTGAAGCCTTTATTCATAGTACTCACCGTAATATACGATTGATTGATTTAATTCATTCCGTAATGCTCCGAATTGTAGCTCCGAAAACACGCTTCTACTCTATAGTTAAGATTCTGACAATCAAGAAGTTAGTAAGTATTTAATTTATAGATAGTTATATATAGGCAATGTACCACCGTAAGTAATCCGTTTGTTAATAAGTTCGCTAAATAATTTGTGTACTGGATTGAAAGTCTTGTGAAGTACTGATTTTATTAGAGCCAACGAGCAGATTCGAACTGCCGACCTTTTCCTTACCAAGGAAACGCTCTACCCCTGAGCTACGTCGGCAAAAAAAGAGAGCGAGAGACCGGGTTCGAACCGGCGACATTCAGCTTGGAAGGCTGACGCTCTACCAACTGAGCTACTCTCGCATTATTACAAATATAAAATTAATGAATTCTTATTTTATATTAATAACAACTAAATATATTACTAATTTTAACTTTAATGAGTTTGATTTTAAAAAAAGTTAAAAGCACGGATTTATATCTTTTAAGAAACAAAGTATTGAGAAACAGTAAAGGAATTCAGTACTGTAAATTTGAAGGAGATGAAAGTGAGGATACAGTACATTTTGCTGTATTTAAAGATAATTCAATAATTGGTGGAGTTTCCCTAATTAAAAACAATACTAATAATATCAAATCCTCAAGTAATATTCAACTTAGGGGGATGGCAGTTTATAAAAATTATCAAAAAAACAAAGCAGGTTCATTATTAATTAAAAAAGTAGAATCCTATTGTACAAAAAATAATATTGATATTATCTGGATGAACGCAAGATCAGAGGCTTTAGAATTTTATTTAAAAAATGGTTACATAAAAACTAAAAAAAGTTTTAATATTGAAGGAATTGGTGAACACTATTTTTTACAAAAAAAAATAAAATGATAAAGCATATAAAATTTTTATTAATTCTATTTTTTTTAATTTGTGTGAAAAATCACTCTCAAAAAAATATGAATATAAATTTTGTTACAGGAATTGAACATAATGATTTAGTTGGAGACAGTTTAAAACTTGAATCAAAAACATTTTTTGCTTTCAAAAAAATGGAAGATGCTGCAAAAAAGGACGGTATTATTTTAAAAATTGTTTCAGCTCATAGATCTTTTGAAAGACAAAATTTTATTTGGAATAAAAAATATAACAAATTTACCGATGAATATTCATTAAATCCAATGGATGCTATTAATGAAATTATTCGTTTTTCTACTATTCCAGGTACATCTCGACACCACTGGGGGACCGATATAGACATCATTGACGGTAAATATCCAGATGAAAATAATGTTCTAATGTCTGAAAAATATGAAAAAGGAGGTATTTTTTATGACTTAAAAAAATGGCTTTCAAATAATTCAGAAAAATTTGGATTTTTCCTTACCTACAACAACGATCCAAAAAGAAAGGGATTTGAATACGAACCATGGCATTACAGTTACAAACCAAGCTCAAAAAAATATTTAAAACTGTTGCTTAATTCTGATTTAGAAAAACTTTTCAAAAACAAAAATCTAAATGGTTATCAATATTTTGACAAAAAATTTATTGATAAATATATTTCAGAATTTATAATGGATATTAATCCTGATTTAAAATAAACGATCCTTAGATTATAATTATATTTGTATTGTAATATTAATCACTATCCTTTGAGAAACAATAAGAAAGTTCTTTTAATGATTTTAGACGGTTGGGGTATTGCTAAAGAACCATCTGTTTCTGCTATTGACAAGGCAAAAACACCTTACATTGATTCCTTATACAATAAACATGCTAATTCAAAGTTAATAACTTACGGAGCTGGCGTTGGATTACCTGAGGGTCAAATGGGAAATAGTGAGGTAGGTCACATGAATCTTGGAGCCGGAAGAATAGTCTATCAAGATTTCGCTAAAATAAATTTAGATATCGATCAAAATAAATTTAAAGAACTAGAAAATTTAAAAAACCCATTAAAAGAAGTTCAAAAAAATAAAAAAAAATTACACCTCATTGGGTTAGTTTCTGACGGTGGAGTACACTCTCATATCAATCACTTAGAAGCTATCTTAAAATTAACTGGTGAGATGAATTTAGAAAAAGTTTTTGTTCATGCTTTTACTGATGGAAGAGATGTAGATCCAAAATCAGGTAAAGGTTTTATAGAAAGAATTGAAAAATACACTAAATCTAATGGGGCCACTTTAGCAAGTGTAATAGGCAGATATTATGCAATGGATAGAGATAAAAGATGGGAAAGAACAAAAAAATGTTATGATCTTTTGGTGAATGGAAAGGGTATTAAAACTTCGAAAATATCAAAATCTATAAACGAATCTTATGAGAACAATATTAGCGACGAATTTATTGAACCAATAGTTGCCGTTGATAAAAATAACAACCCAAAAGCTATTATTGAAAATGGCGACTACGTTATATTCTTTAATTTCAGAACAGATAGAGGAAGACAACTAACTGAGGTTTTATCTCAAAATGATTTATTAAAAAATGGGATGAGTAAACTTGATTTAGAGTTTATAACAATGACCAATTATAATGAATCATTCAAAAAGATAAAAAAGATATACGAAAAGGATAATTTAAATGATACTTTAGGAGAAGTTCTTTCTAAAAATAAAAAGTCACAAATCAGAATTGCTGAAACTGAAAAATATCCACACGTTACATTTTTTTTCAATGGTGGAAGAGAAGAAGCTTATAAGGGTGAAAAAAGAATTCTCTGTCAATCTCCTAAAGTTGCTACATATGACTTAAAACCTGAAATGAGTGCTTACGAAATAACTGATGCTATTATTCCGGAAATTGAAAAAGGGGATGTTGATTTTATTTGTTTAAATTTTGCTAATCCAGACATGGTTGGACATACCGGGGTAATGTCTGCAGCTATAAAAGCGTGTGAAACAGTAGATTTTTGTACAAAAAAAATAATTGAAAAAGCTAAAGACAAAGATTATTCAATTTTAGTTATTGCTGACCATGGAAATTCAGATGTAATGATTAATAAAGATGGATCACCCAATACTGCGCATACAACTAATATGGTTCCATTAATTTTAATTGACAACGATATTAAAAAAATTAAAAATGGAATTCTTGGTGATATTGCTCCAACAATTCTTGATATCATGAATATAGAAATTCCTAAAAAAATGACCTGTAAATCTTTAATTATTTAAGAATGAAAAAAAATTCAAAAATAATAATCGCTATAATTATTGTATCCCCGATTTTTTGGATTTTTCAAGATCTGATTACTTTTAATGATTCAAAAATTATAGAAAATTCGGAATCTGAAGAATACACTGACATAATTGGATTATTTGATAGGAAAGAACTTTCAAACAACCCACATTCAGAATGGTTTAATCAAAATTATTCAGATTACAATCTTGATCAAGAAACTTTAGATAAACTAAAACCATTATTTAAGGATATAGAAATAACTGTCTTTATGGGTACGTGGTGTTCTGATAGCAGAAAAGAAATTCCAGTTTTTTATAAATTAATTGACAAACTTAACTTTAGTGAGGAATCAATTGAATTAATTGGAATGACATTAGAAAAAACTACTCCTGACAGTCTTGAATTTAATCAAAACTTAATAAACGTACCAACTTTTATATTTAAAAAAGATGGTAAAGAAATAAATAGAATAGTTGAATTTCCATTAGAAACAATTGAAAAAGATATATTAGAAATTTTAACTACAAACAATTATCAAAATCCATACGATTTTTAAAATGAGTATAATTAAAAGTCTTGAAGAAATTGAGTTAATCCAAGAAAGTGCTCAGTTAGTGTCTAAAACACTAGGTATGCTTGCCAAAGAAATCAAACCTGGAATAAACACTTTGTTTCTTGATAATTTAGCAGAGACATTTATTAGAGATCATAAAGCTGAACCTGGTTTTTTAGGTTTATATGATTTTCCTAATACGCTTTGCATAAGTCCAAATTCTCAAGTTGTTCATGGAATTCCTAATAGTGATATAGTTAATGAAGGGGATATTCTTTCAATTGATTGTGGTGTCTTAAAAAACGGATACTACGGAGATCACGCATACACTTTTGGAGTTGGAGAAATTGATCCAGAGGTTAAAAAATTATTAAAAACTACAAAAGAATCTCTTTATAAAGGAATTGAACAATTTAAAGTTGGAAACAGAGTTGGGGATGTTGGTTATGCCATTCAAAACTATAATGAATCCAGGGGATATGGAGTAGTTAGAGAGTTAGTCGGTCATGGTCTTGGAAAAGAAATGCACGAGAAACCTGAAATGCCTAATTATGGTAAAAGAGGATCTGGTAAAAAGTTTCAGGAAGGAATGGTAGTAGCCATTGAACCTATGATTAATCTTGGTACATCGAAAATAAATCAATTAAACGATGGCTGGACTATTCTGACTAGAGATAAAAAACCAAGTGCTCATTTTGAACATAATATTGCTATTATTGATGGAAAACCAAAACTTTTATCAACCTTTGATTATGTTCATAAGGCATTAGGAATTAAAAGTGATGAAGAAGTGCCTTTTAAATAAATAGATTGAAACAATTAGTTAAATTTTTAATAAACACCGTCCCAAGACCTTATTTGATATGGTGGAGTAACTTTTTTAGCCCAATTTTAGATATTTATTTTAGAGGAACAAAGTTTATTGACCCAATAAATGGTAAATCGTATAGAAAATTTCTCCCTTATGGTTATGTTAGACAAAGAGAAAATGCACTGAGTCCTGGAACTTTATCTCTTGAAAGACATAGATTATTATGGTTATTTTTAAAAAACGAAACTATCTTTTTTAAAGAAGAAATAAAAGTATTACACATAGCACCTGAACAGTCTTTCTATAATATTTTTAAAAAACAGAAAAATATAGATTATACAACATTTGATTTAAATTCTCCACTTGCTTCAATAAAAGGGGACATTTGTAATATGCCATTTAAGGACAATTCCTTTGATTTTTTATTATGCAATCATGTACTTGAACATATTGAAGATGATCATAAGGCTATGAGTGAAATATATAGAGTTTTAAATATTGGTGGTACTGCAATTCTTCAAGTCCCATTAAATCAAAATTCAAAAAATACATTGGAGGATAATTCAATCACAGACAAAAAAGAAAGAATTGAAAAGTTTGGACAATATGACCACGTAAGATTATATGGCATGGACTATTTTGAAAGACTCAAAAAAGTTGGGTTTGAGTTAGAGCAGATTAAATATGCATCAAATTACAATAAAAAGGATATAAAGAAATTTGGAATAATTGAAAATGAGATTATTCCTTTGTGTAAAAAATTAATCAAAAATTAATTTTTTAAAACCAGAACTGTAATAAGTTTGAATTTTATTATTTGAATCAGAATAAATAATCATTCCATCTAAAGATTTATTTTCATTAATTAAACTGATAGATTTGTCAAGAGGCATAGCCATAAATGCTGTTGCATAAGCATCTGCAGTCATACAATTATTAGCTATTACAGAAGTTGCTAAAACATTTGTTTGATTTGCACTACCATTATTAGGATTAATAGTATGCACTATTCTAACACCAGTTTGTGGATCAATCAAAAATTTTCTATAATTACCAGAGCTAGCAAGTGCTTTGTTTTTTAAAAAAATCTTTTGCTTTGTGTTTTCAGGTTTTAACGGATTCGAAATTCCAACTTTCCATCTAGAATCGGTTATAATATTGATTCCACTAGCATACATTTCGCCTCCAATTTCAATTAAATGATTGGAAATATTATTTGCTTTTAAAGACTTAGACAATAAATCAACACAATATCCTTTGGCTATTGCATTAAAATCAAGATACATTCCTTTATTTAGTTCAACTGATCTATTGTTAAGTGACACTTTTTCGAAACCAATAAAGCTCATAATACTGTCTACATTTACAGAATATTTAGGAATTGTATTAGGACCTAGTCCATAAGCATTAGTAAGAATGCCAGCTGTTGGATCAAAATAACCTTGAGTGTTATTCCAAATTAGTTTTGACTTATTAAATACATTAATAAAATTATCATCAACTTCAATTAAATTATTTCCTTTATTAATTTTAGATATATCAGAACTAGGAATATAAGTTGAAAGAGATTTATTTAAGTCGAAAAAAATAGAGTCGGTTATAGATTCTAAATTTTTTAAAGGCTTTACTGAATTATATATAATAGTAAACTTTGTTCCTAATGCATATCCAGAGTAAGAATAAGAATTATAAGTATTAGTACAACTAAATAAAAAACTTACAAAGAATAAAAAACTAATTAATCTTCTCGATACCCTCATAATTTATAATATAACTTGAATTCTTAAACAAAGGTAATTCATAATCATCAGAATTGGCTAATCCGACTTTTGCGCACAATAATTTGGCATCAAATTTTGTACAGTGATCTAAAATTTTATTAAGATTTTTAATCTCAAATGTTTTGGGATTTTCAGGATAAAGAATAGCTTTTACTATTATAAAGTACAATTGTTTATTTTTTGTACATACAAACTGAGGATTTTTTTCTAAAGAACTATTAATTGATAAAAATTCATAATTATCTTTTTCAAGATCTTTGCCAATGATATTCATTGCTAATCTATGAAGCTCTTCTTTGCCTAATGGAATTGGTAATAAATTATCCTCCAAAGTCATCAAATCTGACATTTTCTGGTGGAACTCCAAAATCATCAGCCATTTTTTCTATTGCTTGATTCATTAGAGGTGGACCACAAAAGTATACTTCTATATCTTCAGGATTTTCGTGATAATTTAAATAGTTGTCTATAACAGTTTGATGAACAAATCCAGTGAATCCATCACCTTCTCCTTCTAAACCGTCCTTAACTTTCCAACCATCTTCTTCAGATGGTTCTGAAAGGGCTATGTAAAATTTAAAATTTGGAAAATCCTTTTCGAGTGCCTTAAAGTGGTCTACGTAAAACAGTTCTCTTTTAGATCTGCCTCCATACCAAAAACTAACCTTTCTTCCAGTCTTAAGTGTTCTAAAAAGATGATATAAATGAGATCTCATAGGAGCCATACCTGCACCACCACCAACATATAACATTTCTGCTTCAGATTCATTTATAAAAAACTCTCCGAAAGGACCTGAAATTGTTACTTTATCTCCAGGCTTTTTTGAAAAAATATAAGATGAAGCAACACCAGGGTTTACATCCATCCAATTGTTAGTAGCTCTATCCCAAGGCGGAGTGGCAATTCTAACATTTAACATAATTTCTTTACCTTCAGCTGGGTAAGAAGCCATTGAATAAGCTCGTTCAACTGATTCACTGTTTTTCATTTTTAAATCCCAAAGTTTAAACTTGTCCCATTCTAATTGAAATTTATTTGGCTCACCAGGGTGTTCTTCGGGATGAGACTCAATATTCATATCTTTAAAATCTATATCACACTCAGGAATTTCGATTTGAATGTAACCACCTGCTTTATAACCCATGTCTTCTGGAATTTTAACAACGAATTCTTTGATGAATGATGCTACATTCCAATTTCTAACAACTGTTCCCTCCCACTTTTTTATTCCAAAAACTTCCTCAGGAACTTGAATAATCATATCTTGTTTAACCTTAACTTGACATCCTAATCTCCATCCTTCTGCAATTTCTTTTCTAGAAAAATGAGGTGTTTCAGTTGGTAATATTTCACCACCACCCTCACTAATAACACACTTACATTGCACACAAGTACCACCTCCTCCACAAGCTGATGGTAAGAATATTTTATTATTACTTAAAGTTGAAAGAAGAGTATCTCCTGAGTTTACCTCAACTTCATTTTCGCCATTAACTAATAACCTGACAGGGCCCGAAGGGACTAATTTAGCCTTAACCCCAAGTAACATCCCTACTAAAAGAAAAATAATTCCTAAAAAAATTATAATACTAAATAAAATATAAGTTGAAATTGTCATAAAAATAATTAAAGTTTAATTCCCATAAAGCTCATAAAACCAATTGCCATTAGTCCAGTTATAATAAATGTTATTCCTAATCCTTTCAGAGGAGCTGGAACGTTAGAGTATGCTATTTTTTCACGTATGGCAGCAATTGCAACAATAGCTAAAAGCCAACCTACTCCTGATCCAAATCCGTATATAGCTGATTCTGTAATTCCTGAAAAATCTTTAATCTGCATAAAAAGCGATCCTCCAAGAATAGCACAATTCACAGCAATTAATGGTAAAAATATTCCAAGAGCTCCATATAAAGCTGGTGAGAATTTTTCAACAATCATTTCAACTAATTGAACCATAGAAGCTATAACTGCTATGAACATGATAAAACTTAAAAAACTTAAATCAAGTTCTGCATATTCTGGACCTATCCATTTTAGTGCCCCTGCTTGTAAGAGATATTGATCAATTAAAAAGTTCAAAGGAACAGTAATAGTTAATACAAAAATAACTGCAAAACCCATTCCAATAGATGTTTTAACAGTTTTAGAAACAGCTAAATAAGAACACATTCCTAAGAAATATGCAAAAACCATGTTTTCTATGAAAATACTTTTAATAAATAAATTTGCGTAATCCATTGTATTGTTTTTTATCCTTGTTCAATAAGTTTTCTGTTTCTTGATCTTTGTACCCAAATAATTAGACCAACAGTAATCAATGCCATTGGAGATAATAGCATTAGACCATTATCTACATAACCCATTTCATAAATGAAATCAGGAATAGCTTGTATGCCTAATAGCTTGCCAGATCCTAAAAGTTCTCTAAAAAAGGCAACCAATATCAAAATCCATGCATATCCAAATGCATTTCCTACTCCATCCAAAAACGATCTCCAAACTCCATTACCAAGAGCAAAAGCTTCTAGTCTTCCCATTACAATACAATTAGTAATAATAAGTCCAATAAAAATTGATAATTCTTTACTAACATCATATGCATAGGCCCTTAAAACTTGATCAACCAATACAACCATAGAAGCTACTACTACGAGTTGAACTATTATTCTTATTCTATTTGGAATTAAATCTCTTAAAATTGAAATAGTGACATTACTAGCTGCCATTACTGCAATCACTGACAAACTCATTACAATAGCTGCTTTAAGTTGAACTGTAATTGCAAGAGCGGAACATATTCCAAGAACTTGTACAGTAATTGGATTATTATCATCTAAAGGATCAGTTAGTAAAACTTTATTTTTAGACATATTAGTTAAGATTTAAGTTATTATTTGACACTACAGCAATACTATTAGTTGACTTTATAAACTCAAAATAAGGCACATAATGTGTAATTCTTTCTTTAATCATATCAGTAACTCCATCTCCTGTAATTGTAGCTCCAGAAATAGCATCAACTTCATGATCAGTTTTGTCAAGATTTGAGGGATCGTTATTAGTTTTTGACACAGTTATACCCATAAGGTTACTGTTAGAATCAAAAAGTTTTTCATCCATAAATCTTTCTATAAACCAATCTTGAGTAATTTCAGCCCCAAGTCCTGCAGTTTCACCAACATGGTCAAAGACTACACCTTTGATTGTATTTAAATCTTCTTTTAAAGAAATATATCCAAAAATCGCATTCCAAAGGCCATTTCCTCTTATTGGAATTATATAAAATTTCTCAGAATCAATTTCAGCAACATACAAAGGAAAATCTTGAGTTTCAGGAGATTTTTTTAATTCTAGAGCAAGTTTAACATCTTTAAAAACATTGACTGAATTATCTATTGAACCGTCGCTTTGAATAGCTAACTGCTCTTTGACATATTGATTAAATAGTTTTTCAGCTCCTTCCCTATCTGTCTGAATTCCAACAGTTGAAAGAATATTTTGCATTTTTTCTTTTCTTACATTTTCATTTTGCAAATCTTTTAAAGAAAAAGAAGTGTATGCTAATACTGATGCTACTACAAAAACCATTAAAGTAGCAAATGTAAAAGTGTAAACGTTTGAGTCTCTGTTCATATTAAGCTACGTTTAAATTAGAATTTAATTTTCTGTTTAATCTTTTTTTGATGTTAGATTCAATAACATAGTGATCAATTGTTGGAGCAAATACATTCATAAGTAAAATTGCTAACATAACTCCTTCAGGATAAGCTGGATTAAAAACTCGTATTAAAATACAAAATAACCCGACCAGAACACCATAGATCCATTTACCTTTCGTTGTTTGAGCTGCTGAAACAGGATCAGTAGCCATAAATACCACACCAAAAGCAAACCCACCAACAATTAAATGATTGAACCAGCTAAAATTCATTAATTCATTAGCTCCCCACAAATTGAATAATAGTCCGGTCACAGCAGCACCAATAACACTTCCTAACATTATCCTCCAACTTCCAACTCCAGTAAAAATTAAAATAAATGCGCCTATTAAAACCATAAGTGTAGAAGTCTCGGCAATTGACCCAGGAATAGCACCGTAAAACATTTGAGAAACGTCGTATGGAATTGTACTTTCACCAGAAGCTAACATACCTAATATAGTTTCACCAGAAACACCATCAACATTTGAAGCTTCAGAAACCCATACTTTATTTCCTGACATATAAGTTGGATAAGCAAAAAACGCAAAAGCTCTAGCAGTAAGAGCAGGATTTAAAATATTCATACCTGTACCACCAAATGCTTCTTTACCTATTAAGACTGCAAAAGCTACAGAAAGTCCAACCATCCACAAAGGAATATCGACTGGCATAATCATAGGTATTAAAAGACCTGTTACTAAATAGCCCTCATTTACCTCATGTCCTCTAAATATTGCGAATGCAAATTCAATTGCAAGTCCAACAATGTAAGAAACAGCAATCATAGGAACTATTTTAATAGATCCATGTATAATTGCATCAAGTGTTGTAAAAGCAGAACCTAGTTGAGAGTAATACTGAAATCCTGTATTATAAATTCCATATAACAAAGCAGGTAACAAAGCTACAATAACTGTAATCATTGTTCTTTTTAAATCAACAGCATCTCTGATGTGTGCTCCATGTTTAGTAGTGTGATTGGGAACAAATAAAAAAGTATCAAAAGCATTTACAGCGGGTGCATACTTTTCAAATTTTTCCCCTTTGCCAAAAGGTTTTTTTACAGTATCTAAAATTTTTCTAATATTCATTTATAACTATTTTTTTATCCTACTTCTAAAACCATTAAATCTAATCCCTCTCTTATTATTTTTTGAGCTTCAATTTTAGAAGATGAAGAATAATCAATTAATGCAAAATCTTCTGGAGCAACTTCATAAATTCCTAAGTTTTCCATTTTTTCTATGTTGCCGGACATACATTCTTTCAATAATTGCATTGGAAAAATATCCATTGGGAAAACATTTTCCATTTCGCCAGTAACCACAAAAGCCCTTTCCTCACCATTTAAATTGGTGTCTAAATCATATTTTTTATTTGGAAATAACCAAGAAAAAGAGGTTTTATAAATACTCGGAACTTTATTATTTACAAAAGGAATCCATCCAAACATTCTGTAATGGTTACCTTCTCTTAAAACAGATAGAGTATTATTATAAAATCCCAGATAACTATCTTTATCTACAGAGTATCCTGTCAGAACGTCTCCATTAATAAACCTTAAATTATCTTCAGAACTAATACCAGCGTCACTTATAATGTTTGATAGTTTAGAACCAACAATTGTTTTATAATATTGAGGATATTTTACTGGGGGACCAGAAACAGCTATTGTTCTTGTTGGTTCGTAAATTCCAGTTAAAAATAATTTACCAATTATTGCCACATCTTCAGCTCCCAGTATCCAAACTTTTTCACCAATATTAACAGGGTCGATGTGATGAATTTGTACACCAACATTTCCAGCAGGATGTAATCCTGAAACATTATGAATGGAAATATTATCAATTTCCTGAATAAATGAATTATGATTTTTTTCAATACAAACATTTAAATCTCCATCGGTTAGTTTATTTAAAACATTTAAACCTGCTTTAAATTCTTCTTTTTGATCATTTAAAATAATTTCAATGTCTGCTGCAATAGGTGCAGAACTAACAGCCGAAATGAAAATAGATTTAGGTGTGTCATTTGGGTTTGCTATAATATCATAAGGTCTTTGCTTAATAAATGGCCAACAACCTGAATCTAACAAAAGTTCTAATATATCATTTCTTGAACAAGAATCTGTTTTTGAAATATTATGTTTTTTGATATTTTGATTGTCATCGCTATCAATAAGAATTTCTAAAATCTTTCTTTTAGCACCTCTAACTATATCGTTAATAGTTCCAGAAACAGGTGAACAAAATTTAATTTCAGGATTCTTTTTTGAATAAAAAACAACATCACCCATTTTAACTTTATCACCAACTTTAACTACCATTTTAGGCGTTATAAGATGAAAATTTAACGGATTAATTGAAACGGATTTAGGAAACGAAGCTTTTTTTACGATGTTTTCAGGAGCTCCTTTTAAATTGATGGTTAAACCATTCTTAATTTGGATGTCGTTTGACATAATTATTTACTGTAAAATAGAGCGCAAATTTATCAATTAAAAGCTATTTTTAAAAGCTGATTTATGATAATGTTTTTTATTTATATTCATTCTAAATAATATTATACAAATAAGTGAAGTATATAAAAAAACATAACTTTATTTTTTAAAAATGAATAAAATTTTAATTAGTGTTTTGCTTTTTTCACTATCGTTCACTAAAAACTTTAGTCAAACTAAAAAAATACCTGAAAACATATACAGTGTTATTATTCAGGGTTCAAAATATAATTACCCAGTCTATAATCTGAACGAAAAAATATATTTTTCATTTGACGATTTAAACATAAAAAAATCAAGTTATTATTATAAAATAAATCATTTTGATTATGAATGGAAGCTCTCAAAAATTTTGAAATCTGAATATATTGAAGGTTATGATGATAATCTGATTGAATTTTTTGAAAATTCTTATAATACGTTAGTTGACTACACCAATTATCAAATTTCAATTCCAAACCAAGATGTTAAATTGAAGATTTCTGGAAATTACTCAATCAGCATACATGATAACAATGGAGATTTTCTATTTGAAAAAAAATTCTCTGTTATAAACCAATTGGTTTCAACAAATATTAAAATAAAAAGATCAAGTGATTTAGATAAAATCGAAAGTCATCAAAGTATGGACGTCTTCATTAATTGTAACAACTGCAACGATTTCAGTGGCAATTCATCAGATTTCAAGCTAGTGATTATCAAAAACAATAACTGGAATAATTTTAAAGTAGTTCAAAACCCTGATTATTTTTTAAATAATACACTTATTTTTAAGGATATTTTATTTGAAGCAGGAAATGAATATTTAAATTTTGATAATTCCAGAATAAATTCCACAAATATTAATGTTTATAAAACTGAACTAAATGATATTTATGAAACTTTTTTAAGAACAGACGTTGACAGAACAAGTAGTATTTATCAATACAATCCTGACATTAATGGATCGTTTGTCATAAATAATAAATTTGATAATCCTGAGATTGAAAACGATTATTCTAATGTGAAATTTAGTTTTAAACCTAATACACTAAATAAAAAAAATAGAGTATTTATTATAGGTGAATTTAATGATTTTACTTTGTCAAAAAAGTACGAATTAGAGCCTATAAATGATAGATTTTTTGGTGAATTCAAATTCAAGCAAGGGTTTTACAACTATACTTATTGTTTTATTGGTCAAAATGAAGAATTAAAGTTTTATTCAGGAGATTTTTGGGAAACTGAAAACAAATATACCGCACTAGTTTATCATAAAAAATTAACTGAAAAATATTATAAACTAATTTCAATTAGTGAGAGGTCTAGTGTTAATATTAAAAATTAAATGAACTATTCAAATTCTTGTTTTAAATATATAACTTAGCCACAATGATTAATCACGTTACTAGAGGAATTAAAATTTCTGTCAAAGTTTTTTTTGATGGCTCTTATTTCAAAAACTATATTTTGAACTATTCTTTTAGTTATACAATTTCTATAGTAAATCAAAGTAAAAATTCAGTTCAACTTAAATCAAGACATTGGAGGATTTTTGATTCTTTAAATACTGATATAATAATAGATGGAGAAGGTGTAATTGGTGAAAAACCAGTTATCAAACCTGGAGATTCTCATGTTTATTCATCAGGCTGCCTAATAACATCCACTGTTGGTGCTATGAGAGGATTTTATAATATGATAGACATAAATACAGGGATAAAGTTCAGAGCATATATTCCAACTTTTAAATTAAATTCTCTACAAGCACTCAATTAAAAAATAACTAATAAATTAAAAAATTCATGTTCAAGGTACCACAATTAAAAAATGAAGACATTAAAGATTATTTAAGAGATTCTGAAGAAAGAATTGAAGTTAAAAATACTTACGATTCAATGTATAATCAAAATATAAAAATTCCACTTTACATTGGTGAAGACGAAATATATACTGAAGAAAGAAAAAATATTAGTCCTCCTCATGATCATAAAAAGATAGTCGGAAATTTTTCAGTTTGCAACGAACAACATGTGCAGGATGCAATAAATAATTCGTTAAGTGTTAAAACCCAATGGACAGAAACATCATGGCAAGAAAGAGCTTCAATATTTTTAAAAGCTGCAGAACTAATAGCTGGACCATATAGATCAAAAATAAATGCTGCAACTATGATCGGTCAATCAAAAACTATTTTTCAGGCAGAAATTGATGCTGCTTGTGAACTTGTAGATTTTCTAAAGCTTAATATAGTTTATATGAACGATATTTATCAAGAACAGCCTATAACAGTTGGGGAAGTTTCAAATAGACTAGAATATAGACCATTAGAGGGGTTTGTTTATGCTATCACACCATTTAACTTTACAGCTATTGGGGGAAATTTATGTGCTAGTGCTGCTCTTATGGGTAATGTTGTTTTATGGAAACCTAGCGACCATCAAGTTTACAGTGCCAAAATAATTATGGATGTTTTTAATGAGGCAGGTCTTCCAAAAGGAGTAATAAATCTTGTTACTGGCGATCCAGTAATGATTACTGATGTTGCATTAAAAAACTCTAATCTTTCTGGTATTCATTTTACAGGGTCAACAGATGTATTTAAATCTCTTTGGTCAAAAGTGGGATCCAATATTAATATTTATAGAGACTATCCTAGAATTGTTGGAGAAACTGGTGGTAAAGATTTTATTTTCTCACATCCAACAGCTGATTCAAAAATAGTTTCAACAGCGATAGTTAGAGGTGGATTTGAATATCAAGGGCAAAAATGTTCAGCTGCATCGAGAGTTTATATACCTAAATCAAAATCTAAAGAAATTATTCAAAATTTAGAAAATCAAATTAGTACTATTACTATGGGTTCTCCTAGAGATTTTGAGCATTTTATGACTGCAGTAATTCACGAAAATTCTTTTGACAAAATAGTCAAGTACATTGAAACAGCTAAAAATTCTAGTGACGCAGAAATTATTATTGGAGGAGATTATGATAAATCTAAGGGTTATTTTATTTCACCTACAATAATCCTAACATCTAATCCAAATTTCATAACAATGGAAAAGGAAATATTTGGACCTGTTGTAACAATTTATATCTACGAAGATAATGATTGGAAAGAAACATTGTCATTAGTAGACAAAACATCAATGTATGCTTTAACTGGAGCTTTTATTTCTAATGACAGAGATACAATTGATTATGCTTTAAAAACTTTAAGATACAGTGCTGGTAATTTCTATATCAATGACAAACCATCAGGAGCTGTTGTAGGTCAACAGCCGTTTGGTGGATCAAGAGCATCAGGAACAAATGATAAAGCTGGGTCAAAACTAAACCTTCTAAGGTGGGTTTCTCCTAGATTAATTAAGGAAAACTTTAATCCTCCTAACGAATATCCTTATCCGTACATGGCATAGGTAAATAAACTATTTTTTTAGTATCAAAAAAAGTATCGTTAAAATAGCTATTGATTTTAAAGGATTTCACGTGTTTAAAATCCTTTAATTCCTCTGATAAATCACCTCCTTTTAAATATAAAATTCCATTTTTCAGTTGGTTTTTATTTTTAGAAGAAATTTTGCCATTGACTATTTTAACAAAATTTGACATATTTGTAACAGCTCTACTTACAATAAAATCGTATTGCTGATTAACATTCTCTGACCTAATTTTTTCAGCTACAACATTTTTAAGACCAAGATCATTAGCGATCGCTTGAACTACTTTTATTTTTTTTCCAATTGAGTCAGTTAGATGAAATAAAACTTCAGGAAACATAATTGCTAAAGGAATTCCTGGAAATCCTCCTCCGGTTCCTACGTCAAGTATTTTAGTCTTAGGTAAAAAATTGATTACTTTGGCAATGCTTAATGAGTGCAAAACATGTCTAATATTTAATTCTGAAATATCTTTTCTAGAAATAACATTTATTTTATTATTCCAGTTTTCATACAGGATTGTCAAATCTTTAAATTGTTTAATTTGATAATCTGTTAAGTCAGGAAAGTTAGATTTTATGATGTTCAAAACTTTTTTTAAATTATTCAAAATTACATCAATATTTTTATCAAAATAAATATCTTTATTGTAAACACAAATATTTATGATTAATAATGTAAATGCAATTAAATTTTCAAGAAATGATTCTAAAGAATTTTTTAAAACTTTAAATAAAAGAGTTAATAATTATTTTAAAGAAAAAAAAATTACAAAAAATGGTAATTGGAAACTTTGGGTAAAAACAATAGTTATGTTTAGTTTACTTTTAACTCCATATGTTTTGATTTCCTTTATAACACTTCCAAGCTGGCTTCAAATATTATTTTCAGTTGTTATGGGCATAGGCTTAGCTGGTATTGGAATGAATGTAATGCATGATGGAAATCATGGTTCATTTTCTAATAAAAAATGGATAAACAGACTAATGGGAGGTAGTATATATTTATTAGCTGGAAATAGGTATAATTGGCAGGTTCAGCATAATGTTTTACATCATACGTTCACTAATATTCACGGTCATGATGAAGATTTGGAAGCAGGAAGAATTATAAGATTCTCTAGGCATTCAGAATGGAGATGGTTTCATAAATTTCAACATATTTATTCTGTTTTGCTTTATGGATTATTGACAATAAATTGGGCAATTACCACAGATTTTCTTCAAATGAAAAGATACATGAAAAAAAAATTATCACATGGTAAATTCCCTAACCCATTTGTAAATTGGACAAAACTTATAGTATCTAAAATACTTTATTTTTTGTTCTGGATTTTTATCCCAATTTTAATTTTTAATGTAGTTTGGTGGAAGGTTTTATTATCATTTGTAGTTATGCACTACACAGCAGGACTAATATTAAGTTTAGTATTCCAATTAGCTCATATTATGGACGAGGCTGATATGCCATTACCTGATTCGAATGGAAATATAAAAAATAGCTGGGCAATTCACCAACTCAATACTACTGTTAATTTTGCTGCAAAAAGTAAATTAGTTAATTGGTTTACAGGTGGTTTAAATTATCAAGTAGAGCATCATATTTTTCCAAATATTTCTCATATACATTATGATAAAATTGCTAAAATTGTTAAAAAAACCTCTGACGATTTCAATCTTCCTTACAATGAGTTTAATACATTTTTTGATGCAATAAAAGCTCACTTCAAATTTCTTAAAACCATGGGTGTAAAACCTCAAAATGCTTGATTTAAATGATAAATAAACTCTCTAAAAGGATCAATAATCTACCTGTCTCTGCTACGTTAGCAATGGCTGCAAAAGCAAGGGAATTAAAGGAAAATGGAATAGATATTATTGGCCTAAGCCTAGGTGAGCCTGACTTTAATACACCTGATTTTATTAAAAATGCTGCTATTAAAGCTATTGAAGAAAATTATAATTCATATACCCCAGTAGATGGATATGTTGATCTAAAAAAGTCTATTTGTAAAAAATTTAAAAGAGATAATGAATTAGACTATAAACCTGATCAAATTGTTGTTTCTACTGGTGCTAAACAGTCTATTGCCAATACCGTTCAAGTATTAGTAAATCCAGGTGATGATGTTTTACTTGTAGCGCCGTATTGGGTAAGTTACTCAGCAATTGTTACTCTAGCTGAGGGTAATCCAATTGAAATAAGATCAGATATTTCTAATGATTTTAAAATCTCGCCCACTCAACTAGAAAATGCTATTACAGAAAAAACTAAGTTAGTTATAATTAATTCTCCTAACAATCCTAGTGGATCTGTATATACAAAAGAAGAATACAAAGCACTGGCTAAAGTTTTAGAAAAATATCCTGACATATATATACTTTCTGATGAAATTTATGAGCATATAAATTATGGTATTCCTCATTTTAGTTTTGCAAAAATACCCTCTATGTTTAACAGAACAATTACTGTAAATGGATTAGCAAAAGCATTTGCTATGACCGGTTGGAGAATCGGATATATAGGTGCTCCAAACTGGATAGCAAAAGCATGTACTAAAATGCAAGGTCAAATTACAAGTGGTACAAACTGTATAGCTCAACGTGCTTGTATAGCTGCTCTGGAAGCTCCTGTGAGTGAAATTAAATACATGGTAGATGAGTTCAAATCAAGAAGAGAATTAATAATTAATTTGTTAAAAGAATTAGAAGGATTTAAATTAAACGAACCAAAAGGAGCATTCTATGTGTTTCCAGATATTTCATCGTTTTTTGGAAAAACAATGAATGGAAAAAAAATAAATAATGCTTCTGATTTTGCAATATATCTACTTGAAGAAGCACACGTAGCAACAGTTACAGGAGATGCATTTGGCTCACCAAATAATATTAGAATTTCTTATGCCGCATCTAATGAAAATATTATTAATGCAGTTAAAAGAATAAAAAAAGCAGTCTTAATTAGCTAATTTTTCCAAAAATATGGAGTAAAAAATATTAATACTGTAAATAATTCTAACCTACCTACTAACATTAAAAATGAACACCAGTACTTGCCTATTTCAGGTAAGCTATCAAAGTTAGTGATTGGACCAAGTGATCCTAAAGCAGGACCAACATTACCCAAAGAGGAGGCAGCACCACCAATTGCTGAAGCAAAATCAAGACCTAATGCACTTAAAACACCAGCTCCAATAATAAATAAAATTAAGTACAAAATAAAAAAAGCTAGTACGTGAATGATAATTGGTTTTTCAACAACATGATTATTATGTCTTAAGGGAAAAATTGCATTTGGATGAAGAGATCGTTTAAACTCTAAAAATCCATTTTTTATTAATATTAAATGACGCAAAACCTTAACTCCACCAGATGTTGAGCCCGATGATCCACCCATAAACATAATTCCAAAAAATAACATTGTCAAAAAGGGTGTCCAAGAAACAAAGTCTCCCGTAACAAATCCAGTTGTAGTTACAATTGCAACAACCTGAAAAAGAGAATGTCTAAAACTACTCTCAAATTTTCCCAAAACTTCAGGGTGGTAAACTTCTGTTGAACTTAAATTTACATTAAAAAATAAAATTATAGTTGAAACAATTACAAATACAGAAATAAATGAAACATACCATTTAAATTCAGTGTCTTGAAATATTTTTTTAAATTTTCCAGTAAGTCCAAAATAAATTAAAACGAAATTTGTTCCAGCCAAAAACATAAAGAAAATAATAATATACTGTATTAAAGGTGCATCATTCCAAAACCCTATACTTTCATTTTTAGTTGAAAAGCCACCAGAGGCTATATTACTCATTGAATTATTTAAAGCATCAAAAAGACTCATTCCCGCAAACTTTAGTAGAATAGTTTCTAACAGAGTTAAGCCGACATATATCAGCCATAATCTTTTTGCAGTATCACTAATTCTGGGATGAATCTTATCACCTGTTAGCCCAGGTGCCTCAGCAGAAAAAAGTTGCATCCCTCCTATTCCAAGCAAAGGTAAAATTGCGATAGCAAGCACAATAATTCCCATTCCGCCAAGCCAATGAGTCATACTTCTCCAAAAAATTATGCTTTTAGGTAAAGCATCTATATCATTAATTACTGTTGAACCCGTTGTGGTATAACCAGACATTGTTTCAAAAAAAACATTAGAAAATGAAGAAATAGATTCTGTAACAATGTATGGAAGCATTCCTGAAAAGACCATGGTAAGCCAACCCAAAACTACTATGAAATATGCATCTCTTTTATTTATTTTTCTATCATTATTTTTTGAAATAGCCATTAATATCCAACCGAGAAAAATGACTAACAATGAAACTAATGTCATTTCATTTAAGACACCATCATTTGTTAAATAACTTACAAATGCTGAAATAAGCATTGCAAAACCATTAAAAATTAACAATAACCCTAATATGTAAAAAATTAATTTTTTATTGAGCTTAGACATTATTTATTTATAAAAACAAGCTTTCTACTTTTTTAATACTTTCAGGTTTGGAACAAACTAGAACTCTATCTCCTAACTTAATTTCAAAACCTCCAAGAGCTATAACACCTTCATTATTCCTTATAACTCCTCCAATAATCGCAGTTAATGGAAAATCAAGATCCATAATTTTTTTATTTAAAACTTTAGAATTTTCATTAACAATAAATTCTACTATTTCAGCATCCATATCATTTAACATTGCCAATTCAACAATATCACCATTTCGAACGAACTTAAAAATATCATTTGCAGCAAGTAATTTTTTATTAATCAAACTATCAATACCTATAGACTGTGAAAGGTTAAAGTAATCCATGTTTTCAACCAAAGCGATAGTTTTTTTTACTTTTTTAGATTTAGCCATCATACAAGACATAATATTTGTCTCAGAATCTCCACTAGTTGAAATAAAAGCATCCATATTTTCTAAATTTTCTTCAACAAGAAGATCAAGATTTCTCCCGTCTACATTTAATACCATAAGATCAGGCAACTCTTCAGCAATATCATTAGCTTTTTGTTCGTTGATTTCAATTAATTTAATATTTAAACCTTGAGCACTTAATTCTTTTGACAACTTAGACCCTACTCTTCCTGCACCAAGAATCATTACATTTTTAACTTTTTGTTTCTCAGTGCCCATTAAATTATATAATTCATCAAGACCCTTTTTATTAGTTATAAAATAAACATGATCACATTCACAAAAAATAGTATTTCCTCTAGGGATAATAGTTGATTCGCTATCTTCTCTTTTTAAGGCTATAGGCATAAAATGCACACCTGGAAAAACAGAAGCAGCTTCCATAACAGTTTTTCCAATAAAAGGGGCGTTTTTTTCGAGTCTAACAGCCATCATTTTTAATATACCATCATCAAAATCGTGACTATTAGTAAAAGCAGATTCACTAATAATTGATTTAATTTCATCAGCAGCTAAATTTTCAGGCGAAATAAGTTCGTCTATTCCAATAAGATCAAAATCAATTTCGTTACAGTCCTTTATAAATTCGGTGTTAGAAATTCTAGCTATAGTTCTTTTAGCACCTAACTGTTTTGATAAAAAACAAGTTGTAAAGTTTGTGGTTTCAGAGGTTGTTAAAGACACAACTAAATCTGAATTTTCAACATTTGCTTCATTTAATACTGAAATTGATGCAGCGTTACCTTCAATAGTTTTAATATCTAGTTTATTTTCTGCAATGTTTAAACTTGATTTTTTATTATCAATCAAGGTAATATCATGAGACTCAAAAGAAAGTAATTTAGCCAAATGAAAGCCAACTTCTCCAGCTCCAGCAATTATAATTTTCATAAATACAACATTGTATTACAATGCAAATATACTTGATTTTAAAAAATCAAGTATATTTTTTTAATTATTATCATTCTTAAACATAATTTTCTTTATTACATTTGATTTCAGATGAGAACATTTTTACTTTTTTTAACTCTTTTTTTCTTGACAACAAGTATTTATTCACAAAGAAATAATGTAAAAATTAATAACCTTCAAAATTTTGACCAAAAAAAAATACATTTTGGATACTATATCGGCATAAACAACTATAATTATAAATTAGATTACTTATTAAACCCAAACAAAAGAACTTTAATCCGTGAACAAACTGGTATTAATGTAGGTTTAATTGGAGATTTAAAATTGAGAAAAAATCTTAATTTAAGGTTTGAGCCTGGACTATACACAAATAAGTCTGAAATAGTTTTTTATGATAGGCAAAATTTCACAAAAAGTAGTGACACATTGAGATCAATAAAATCAACCTATATTCATTTACCACTTTTAATAAAGTATAGTGCTAAAAGGTATAACAACGTAAAACCCTATCTTTTAGGTGGATTATCAACATCCTTTAATCTATCTAGTAATCAAAATAGCCCTGAAGACAACAACAACGGAGTGTTTAGATTGAAATCAAATAATTTTTACTATGAATTGGGTTTTGGAATAGATTTTTATCTCCAATATTTTAAATTTTCTCCTTCTTTGAGAGGTGTTTTTTCATTAAAAAATGAATTAGTTCCTGATTTAGATTCAAAAAGTCCATGGACAGGGAATATTAACAAAATGTCTACAAGGGCAATTTTTATAAATTTTTCTTTTCATTAAACTTTCTTGAAAACTCTGATAAAATGATTCCTACTGAGTTTGAAAGGTTTAGACTTTCAGGATAATTTTCACTATTAAATCTTGGAATTGTTAGCTCTACGTCTAAAAATGATCTAAGTTTTTCCGAAATACCATTAGCCTCGTTTCCAAAAACTAAGATTCCTTTATCCACAATAATTTTATTTTCAAAAATTGATTCGCCTTTGATAAAAGTTCCATATTTATTTATAGATTTTGATTTTAAAAAAATTGACAAATCTAAATATGTGATATTAATTCTAGACAAAGAACCCATTGCCGATTGGACAACTTTTGGATTATAACAATCTACTGAGTCTTGAGAACAAATTATATCCTTAATCCCGAACCATTCGCACGTTCTTATTATTGTACCTAAATTACCAGGATCGTTTATAGACTCTAAGCCAACTAATAATTGATTCTCATTCACAGGTTTTTCAATAGGAATTGTAAAAATTGCTAAATGATCTTGTGGATTAGTTAAAAAACTAATCTTTGATAGTTCAGATTCTGAAATCTGAACTGTATTAATCAAATTAAACTCAGAAATATTAATGGAAAATAATTTATGAAGATCATATTTTGAATTAATAAATTCGGAAACCGATTTTTTTCCCTCGACAATAAACATTTTATTTAAATGACGTTGTTTTTTATTTTTCAAACTTTTAATCAGTTTTATTTGGTTTTTGCTAAGCATTAATAATGATGTATTTTTGAATTACAATTATAAAGTGAAAAAATTTATAACAAAAATAACATTATTTGTAATTACAATTATAACTGTATTTAGTTGTAGTGTAACAAAAGATCTTAATAAGGGAAGCTTAGTACTTAGATCAAACGAAATATTTGTAAATAACTTGCAAATGACAACTGATTCATTATTCCCTCTTTTGGCTCAAAAAAAAAACACTTATATAATTGGTTTTCCTTTAGCTGGCAAACTGTATCAATCTTCAAAACAAAATAGTGATTCAATATTTAATAAATGGATCGATAAAAAAGTTAACAGAAAAAATCGACTAACATCAGTTTTATCCAAAAAACAAGTTTCACAATTAAACAACTATTATAAAGGGTTTAATAATTGGAAGAAAAAGAACGGTGAAAAATTAGAAATTATTGACTCTATAAAAACAAAAATTTCAATTGAAAATTTAAGGTCATATTATAAAAATAATGGTTTTTTCAATTCTAAAATATCTTCAAAAATAATTATTGATCAAAATAATAATAAATTCGGAAAAGTTATTTACAATGTAAATACAGGAAATCAATATATTTTAGACACTATCTCAGTTAATATTGAATCTAAAATTTTAGAAACTATATTTAATTTAAATAAAGAAAATTCCAAATTAAAAGATAATTCAATTTTTAATACTAAGAATTTTGAATTAGAAAGAAATAGAATTGATAAATTATTTAAAAATTCGGGCATATATGATTTTCAAATAAATTCTATTTTTTTTAAAATAAGTCTTGACACAACTAATCTAAATTTTAATATTCCAGTTGAAATAGTAATTAAAGAAAAAGGATTGAATCAATTTTACAAAAAACATACAGTAGACAAAATCAATTTATTTGTGGAAAAAGAGGGAATAAATTCTAAAGTAAAAAAAATATTTAATTACGATTCTATTAATTTTTACTCAAATTTTTCTTTAGACTATAAACCTAAGATATTGTCAGATTTAATCCTTATTAAAAAAAATCATTTATACAGTGATTCTAAAAGAACTAAAACAATTAATCAGTTAAATAATTTTGATAATTTTCAATATCCTTCAATTAGTTATAATTACATAAGCGAATCTGACAAACAATTAGAGGCTAATATATTTTTAGTCCCTAAAAAAAAATATTCATTTAGGTTTGGCTTGGACTTGAAACACTCAAATATTGAAGATATAGGATTAGCTTTTGAAACATCACTAATTAATAGAAATATTTTTAAATCTGGTGAAAAACTAGAATTTACAACTAGAGGAACTATAGGAAAATCTGCAAATACCACTATCTCTGAATACGGATTTGACTTGAGACTTAAATTTCCAAAACTTTTTCCATACTTTAATTTGAAGAAAATTATAAAAACAGAAAACAAGCCTACCACATATTTAAATATTGGAACTTCAAATCAAACAAACATAGGATTGGACAGGCAAAATTTCAAATTTGATTTAAATTATGATTGGTTCGATAAAAAGAATAGAAAAAACAATCTTAGTTTAATTAATATTGAATTTGTAAATAATAAGAATATTGTTAATTATTTTAATGTTTACTCTAACTCTTTTAAATCTGTTAATAATATAGCTAAAAGTTATAATTCTCCATCAAATTATTTTGATGTAAATAACAACTTGATTATTCCTGATGGAATAAATTCATTTATTAAAGAAGTTGTTTTAAATCAATTTTTAGTATCAAATGATGATTTAAAAAGAGTTAATTATATAAATGACAGAAAAAACAGACTAACATCAAACAATTTAATCATTGGATCAAGCTTTTCATTTTCTAATAGGTCAAGAAAAAATATATTTGATAATAAGTTTTCAGAATTTAAATTAAAAATTGAATTGGCTGGAAATATTACAAATCTTGCAAGTAATATTTTAAATGTCTCTAAAGATGAATTTGGAAACAATAAAATATTAGGATTGGCATATTCACAATTTATAAAATCTGAAACAGGGTATATTAAACATTGGCCAATTGGATTAAATTCTAAAATAGCTTTTAGAACATTTTTTGGAATAGCTATACCATTTGGAAACTCAAATAGTATTCCTTTTTCAAAATCATTTTTTGCAGGAGGGTCAAATGACAATAGGGCATGGGAAGTTTACAGACTTGGACCAGGAAGCAGTGAAGCTTTGAGTGAATTTAATGAGGCGAATATGAAACTAGCTTTGAATATTGAATACAGATTTAAGATTCTAGGAAAATTAGATGGTGCTGTGTTCAGTGATTTTGGAAATATATGGAATATATTTGACAACACTGAAGATTCCAAAAGAACGTTCAATAGTTTTAAAGATTTTGACGAAATAGCAATTGGAAGTGGAATAGGACTAAGATACAACCTAGGATATTTTGTTTTGAGACTAGATATGGGTTTAAAAACTTACAATCCTGTACTTGAACCTAAAAAAAGATGGCTTACAGATTTTAAACTAAAAAAAGCTGTATTCAATATTGGTTTAAATTATCCTTTTTAGGACCAATAATTCTTTTTATTTTAGCTCATTAATTAAAAATAAGAAATGAATAATCAAATTAAAGGTGGTGTTGCTTCAGGTGACGAAGTTCAAGAAATTTTTAATCTAGCAAAAAATAAAAAATTTGCTTTGCCTGCAGTGAATGTAATTGGATCAAATTCAATTAATGGAGTTTTAGAAACAGCATCTAAATTAAATGCTCCTGTAATAATTCAGTTTTCAAATGGAGGAGCTGTTTTTAATGCAGGAAAGGGACTTTCAAATGAAAATCAAAATGCTGCTATTAAAGGTGCTATAGCTGGAGCAAAACATGTACATGAACTTTCAGAAGCATATAATGTTCCTGTGATATTACATACGGATCATGCAGCAAAAAAACTTTTACCTTGGATAGATGGATTACTTTTGGCTAGTGAAGAACACTTTGAAAAAACTGGAAAATCTCTTTTCAGTTCTCATATGATTGATCTTTCCGAAGAACCAATTGAAGAAAATATTTCTATTTGCAAAGAATATTTAAAAAGAATGAGTAAAATTGGAATGACATTAGAAATTGAATTAGGCATAACAGGCGGTGAAGAAGATGGAGTTGATAATACGGATATAGATGATTCTAAACTCTATACCCAACCCGAAGAAGTTGCATTTGCCTATGAAGAATTATCTAAAATCAGTGATAAGTTTACAATTGCTGCTGCATTTGGAAATGTTCACGGAGTTTACAAACCTGGAAATGTAAAACTAACTCCCAAAATTTTAAAAAATTCCCAAGATTTTGTTTCTAAAAAATATAATGTTGCACACAATACTATAAATTTTGTGTTTCATGGTGGTTCTGGTTCATCTGTTGAAGAAATTAGAGAAGCAATTGATTACGGTGCTATTAAAATGAATATAGATACCGACATGCAATATGCATTTATGTGCGGTATCAGAGATTACTTTAAAACAAATGAAGATTATCTAAGATCTCAGATTGGAAATTCTGAAGGCAATGATATTCCTAATAAAAAATATTATGACCCAAGGGTTTGGCTAAGAAAGGCAGAAGAAAGTTTTATTTCTAGACTTACTCAAGCCTTCAAAGATCTAAACAACGTAAATACCTTGAACTAAATTTGGTTTAGTATATTTGAATAAACATCCTTGATATGGCTTGGTTTAAAAGAAAAACAAAAGGAATACATACTTCCACTAAAGAAAAAAAGGATACACCAGAAGGATTATGGCATAAAACTCCAACTGGAAAAATTATTGATACTGAAGAATTAGAAAATAATTCTTTTGTTTCACCTGAAGATGGCTTTCACATTAGAATTGGTAGTCAAGAATATTTTAATATTCTATTTGATGATAAGTTTAAAGAAATTGATCAAAATATTAAATCAAAAGACCCTCTAAAATTTACTGATAACAAATCATACAAACAAAGAACTAAAGATGCGAGAAAAAAGACAGGTTTAAAAGATGCTATAAAAGTTGCTTTAGGCAAATCTTGTGGTGAAGATGTGGTTATTGCTTGTATGGATTTTAGATTTATTGGAGGATCAATGGGTTCAGTAGTTGGAGAAAAAATAAGTAGGGCAATAGATACTGCCATTAAAAAAAAGATTCCATTAATTATAATTTCAAAATCTGGAGGGGCTAGAATGATGGAAGGAGCCATATCTTTAATGCAAATGGCTAAAACATCTGCTAAACTTGCTCAGTTGTCTAATAATAAACTACCATATGTTTCATTATGTACTGATCCAACAACTGGAGGTACTACAGCATCTTTTGCAATGCTTGGAGATATTAATATTTCTGAGCCTGGAGCATTAATAGCATTTGCTGGTCCAAGAGTAGTGAAAGACACAACAGGAAAAGATTTACCTGAAGGTTTTCAAACTTCTGAATTTTTATTAGAACACGGGTTTTTAGATTTTATAACTTCTAGAACTGAACTTAAGAAAAAAATAAATTTATATTTTGATTTAATTCTTAACAGACCATTAAGGTCAATTTAAAATTACTTATTTATCAAATATAATCTTATATTTGCCGCGCTAATTAAAAATTAATTAGCTACATAAAAATCATTTAAAATAATATTGGCATGTATTTAACAAAAGAAAACAAAAAAGAAATCTTCAA
>ENA-OQVM01000922-OQVM01000922.1-marine-metagenome-genome-assembly--contig:-NODE-922-length-41982-cov-8.541630_pt1 | contig 41982 bp, 35 predicted proteins | sample MGYA00237776_ERZ505498 | MGnify/ENA primary metagenome ERZ505498 (study PRJEB26159, sample SAMN06265151) | marine metagenome | isolation source: Helgoland LTER site | place: Germany:Helgoland, sampling...
TTGACTAATATCTATGCTATTTGTAATAGATTCTTTCATTACTTGCTTTCCTAGTATATCATATACCACTACTTTTATTTGAGTGTAATTACCGTCTATGTATACTATATCTGATGTAGGGTTTGGATAGATTGAAATGTCTAATTGGTTTTGGTCATCTACACTAGCAGTTGGACAAGTACCCCAAACTGGTTTATTACTTTCAGATAATGGTGAGCCATTACTAAAATCTGTTGGTTCTGAAGTAATATTTGATACACACCAACTTGATATATTTTGATTGAAAGACGTTGCATTACTAAACATATTGTTCATCAAAGTCACATTACTCACATCCCAATCTCCAATAGGCTGATTAAAGGAACTTGCATTTTGAAACAGATAATTCATAATAGTAACATTACCCACATTCCAATCATTCAGTGGTTCATTGAAAGCAGTTGCATACCTAAACATACCTTCCATATATTGCATATTAATCAAATCCCAATCATTCAGTGGTTGGTTGAAAGACGTTGCATTATTAAACATATACTTCATATCAGTCACATTGCTTACATCCCAATTATTTAAAGGTTGGTTAAAAGCAAATGCATTTGAAAACATATAAGACATATTATTGGCACTACTTGTAACCCAGCTGCTAATATTTTGATTGAAAGATGTTGCAGTACTAAACATTTGTTTAAATGAGGAAACACTACTCACATCCCAATCTCCAATAGGTTGGTTAAAGGAACTTGCATTTAGAAACATTTGATACATACTAGTAACGTTACCTGTATCCCAGGAACTGATATCTCCATTGAAATCAGTTCTATCCGAAAAGGCTAGAGCCATATCCGTCACACTACTTACATCCCAATCAGGCATTGCACCATATTCACTATTTGTACATAAACCATCTTCTGGATTGGTAGACAAACAAGTGTTTATAGCAGTTTGAAAATCAGAATTTGTAATTGGGGTATTTGAACAATTATTTACAATTAAAGAAAAATTATTGGTAGTAAAGCAACCCGTTTCTGTATTAGTTATTCTTACAAAAATAGTTTGAACATTAGATGTGCTATTTGCATAAGGACTAGTCAAAGTGTTTGTGTAACTTTCTGCATCAACAAGACTGTTGTGATAAGATACAATAAACTGAGACGGGTTTTGCCCATCTAGTACTTGAGCAGTTTGGGACTCTAAATCAAAATTTTGAACGAATCCATTGGTATCATCTCCATCAGTAACGTCATCACATACCTCTATATCACTCACGATGTTAGCAATGGGCAATTCATTTACAATGATATCAAAAGAAGTAATAGTGTAATTATTTGTAGTTAAATCAGTAACTCGAACATAAATAGTTTGAACATTAGTTGTGCTATTTGTATAAGGACTAGACAAAGTATTTGTATTAGCTTCTGCATCAGCAAAACTGTCGTGATAAGATACATTAAACTGAGAAGGGTCTTGCGCACCAAGGACTTCAGCAGTTTGGGACTCTAAATCAAATTGTGTTAACCCATCATAATCATCATCACATAATATTAAATCAACTGGTGTATTTGCTATTTGAGAATATGATACTGTAGATAGTATCATTATAAATAATAGTAGTAGTTTTTTCATAATGAATGTTTAATCAAATATAATAAATTTCTAATAATTACTAATGTTTAGCTAAACCATAGGCATATCTTCCTCCGTCAATTCAGCTATTTCTAAACCTCTTAAATAGGTTAAACTTACATTTATAGAAGAATGCCCCATAGCTTTCTGTAGCTTGGTAATAGAGCCTGTTCTCTTAAAGATTTCTATTGCTCCTGAGTGTCTAAAAGAGTACAGTGTTTGTCCTTGTTCAAGCGCATTAGATTGTCTCTTAAAACGATTCCAAAGTGTCTTAAAATAGTCTTGATTTAAAGGTTTAGGTTTACCTGAGAAGATATTATGATGAGATTCTCCTTTTACAAGAATATCTCTAACATAAGAGGGTACAGGTACAATTCTATTCCTTCCTGATTTATTTCTTCTACCAGACAAATGAATGTATTTAAGGTCATCTGAAAAGTCAGACCAAGTTAGTTCTCTAATCTCACGATGGGGTCTTAAAAGACATCCGTAGGTCATCAAGCAGCATAAATGTAGCTGTTTATTAAATGCTTTAATATCTTGAAGGATTTCATTGATATTATCGAAGGGTTTGTGCATTTTAGCATTCGTTCTTTTTGACTTTATTCCTTTCATTGGATTTGAGTTCATTCCTATTTTTCTTGCCTCATTTATTAATGAACATAATCTCAATCTGTAGGTGTTATATGAACTTTCTGAATTGTATTTATTTAATACTCTTTCTATATGCAGAGGTTGAATATGGGATTCTTTTAATTCTTTAATAAGCTTATTATATATAAACTGTAACATCTCCTTATATTTCTTGGTATAGTTTTCTTTGAGTTTATTGTTAAGGGCTACTGTTAGGTAATCCTTATCTGTCATATTAGGTTTTATGAGATTGGATACTTTAAGTTTCTCTAAGGTTAAGCCACTCATTAAAAATTGATATACTTCTGAAGCTAATAGATGACCAATTTTAATTCTTTCGGAAACAGGGAAGGAGTTAGGGTAGATTTCGACATTTATTTTAGACCCATTAAACAATCGATACCGTTTGTTGTTTTGATAAAATGTTACATAAACTCTACTTGCAGAATTTACTTTTACTTTTGGATAATTTGCTTTCATTTGGCACACTTTTGACACATTAAATATTAATTAATGGTTAAGTGTTTGATAATGAGTAGCTCAGCTGGATAGAGCACCTCCCTTCTAAGGAGGCGGTCATAGGTTCGAATCCTATCGGGCTCACTTAAAGCTTCACAGAAATGTGAGGCTTTTTTGTTGATTAAAACTCAGTGGGAGTAGGGAGTTAAGAATAATCCATACTTTTTTTAAAACACTTAACACATTTGATACACATTTAATTTTTTAATAGTTTAATTACTAATAAATCAAATCCAATTTATTAGAAAAATAATAATTTTTATAAACCTCATTTACTTTTAACTTTAGTTAATAAGATACCTTGTTTTGATATTTTAATCAGACATTAAAAAAGCAAGTCGGTAACTTAATCCTATGTTAAAAAATAGATTACTTAATTTACCTCCTAATGCTTTTACATAACCTCCAGAACTTCTAATAGAAATATTAGAATTAATGTTGTAATTAAGTCCTATACTAGGTTTTATAATAAAACCCTCTCCTGTACTAATATTTCCACCACCAGCAGCACCTACCAAACCTTGAAGAAATACATTTATTCTATTGTTTGTGAAATAATTACTTTCCACCCCAAATCCAACAATACCCTCAGCATAAGCTCCAGCATTTCCGAAGTTAGCAAAAGAAGTCTGACCAGCTAAATACATATTTTTTGTAAGATGGTAATTAAGTTGTAGTGAAATTTGATGTAAGTTTTCTGTCGGTTCAGTTATACGTTTTGCATTAAAATACGCTTCTTGTTTTATAATTGCCTCAAAACCTTTGAAGCGTTTATTTTGACTAGATATATTTTTAGAGATTCCGTTGATATTTGAATAATATTTTAATCCAATACCAATAGTTGAGGTTTTAAAATATGAATTAGGACTCATTAAAAATCCTTTATTGATAAAAAGATAAGTATTATTTGAAATCTGTTGTTCTATTGACAAGTCTGGATATATTAAAAAACCACCCTGCGAATCAACACCGCCACCGCCACCAGCACCAATTCCAAATTTTGTTAGAATGTTGGTTCTGTTTTTATTGAAATAAAAATGATGTCCAGCACCTAAAAGCACATTCATATATCCAGCTTTTATACCGTCATACGCACCGTCAAACTTGGTAAAATAAAACCAATTGGTATTTATATATGAATTGAATTCAAATCCAGCTAATCGAACAGTTTTTCCAACCAAAGCACCACTTTTTTTAACAGATAGATTATTTAAATGCAATATAAAAGATACTTTTTTGGGTTTTTTATTCCAATCAGTAGGTTCTAAGTCATTGATAGTATACTTTTTTTCAAAGTTAACAAATGTTGCTGAGTATAGATTTATAGGAACTTGAACACCAATATGTAATTGATGACTTTTGATTGCTCCTCCATCAAAGAAATTAATATAACTGTAACCAGCTGTGAATAAAAATTTTTCAAATTGAATTCCAAGATCTAAATGAGGTAAGATAAATGCACCGCCTCCATCTGGAGCTCCACCACCACCACCACCACCAAAATGAATTCCAGTGTCTACAAATAATTTATCTGTAAGATATGAGGTATATCCTGCATTGATACCTAAAGTAAAAAATCCACCACGTCTGCCTCTCACAGAACCATACATTCCAAGACCTGTATAAAAATTATTAAAGGATAAATTATAATGAATACCTGTAAAACCCATATTGTCCTCATCAATCCCAAGTCTACTAGTAGGCATATCAATAGATAAGAAATCGATAGCTAAAAAGCCTCTTTGAGTATTTTTTAGTGGAACATTCTTTTTTTCTTGACTTTGTATATGAGAACTACAAAGAAATATGAAAACAACTAGCAATTTTTTCATGTTATTTTTTATGAACTGTTATAATGATTGTTTTTGATGTGGGTGTATTGCTAATTCTAGCCTTACTTTGAAGCGGAACCAATACGTTGGCTTCAGGAAAATAGGTAGCAGAACACTGTTTTGGAATGCTGTAAGGAATTACAAGAAAGCTTTTTGCAATTCGTTCTTCTTGATTAAAATGACTTATTAAATCTACTGTATCAAGCTTTTCTAATCCTTTTTCTTTCATATCTGTGGGGTTCATGAAAATAACTCTACGTTCATTTATAATACCACGGTATCTATCATCTAGTCCGTAAATAGTTGTATTGTATTGATCATGTGTTCTTATAGTCATCATAATCAATTGATTTTTTTGTAATACAATATCAGAGACAGCATTAATGGTAAAGTTAGCTTTACCAGTTAGGGTAGGAGAGAAGTCTTTATTTCTTGCAGTATTTGGCAAATAAAAGCCTCCTTTTTCTCTAACACGATTGTTGTAATTTTCAAACCCTGGAATAGTTGCTTCTATTTTATCTCTAATGCCATCATAATCTTTAATCAATTCAGTCCAATTAAGAGTTGTATTAGATAAACTTGCTTTTGCCATTCCGGCAACAATAGCAGGTTCACTTAATAAAGATTCTGATAAAGGAACTAGATGTCCAGAAGAGGCATGAACTACCCCCATAGAATTTTCTACACTTACAAATTGAATTCCTTTTTCTTGAATATCTTTTTCAGACCTTCCCAAGCAAGGTAATATCAATGCTTTTTTTCCGTGAATTAAATGACTCCTATTTAATTTGGTAGAAACATGCACTGTTAAGTCACAATTCTGTAACGCTTTAGCGGTATATTCTGTATCTGGAGAAGCAGATAAAAAGTTGCCTCCCATACCAATAAAAACATGTGCTTTTCTTTGATGCATTGCTTCAATAGCATCCACAACATCATAGCCATGATTTCTTGGTGCTTTGAAGTTAAATTCTTTTTCTAAATTGTCTAAAAAGTCTTCTTTTGGTTTTTCCCAGATACCCATTGTTCTGTCTCCTTGAACATTAGAATGTCCTCTAACGGGGCATGTTCCAGCACCTTGTTTGCCAATACTGCCTTTTAACAATAATAAATTAACAAGTTCACGAATGTTGTCTACAGAGTTTTTATGTTGCGTTAACCCCATAGCCCAGCAGATAATTATTTTTTTCTTTTGAGCTATTAATGTAGCAGCTTCTTCAATAATTTTAAAATCAATACCTGTTTGAGGAATTAATTTTTCTATGGAGTAGGTCTCTACATCTGTAATAAAATCTTCATATCCTGTGGTGTTTGTTTTAATAAACTCATGATCAAAAATAGCTCCGGGGGTTTCTTGTTCTTTCTGCCATAATAATTTTAGAATAATTTTTAGCAAAGCAACATCTCCATTAATTTTTACTTGCAAAAAAACATCTGTTAATTTCTGACCTTTTCCTATCCATTTGATAGGGTTTTGAGGATCATTATACCTCATTAATCCTACTTCTGGCAGTGGATTAATAGTTATAATTTTACCACCTCTTTTTTTAGTTTCTCCCAATGCAGTTAACATTCTAGGATGATTTGTACCTGGGTTTTGCCCCATTACAATCACTAATTCAGCATGGTTAAAATCGTTTAGAGTTACAGATCCCTTGCCAATTCCTAGAGTTTCGGTAAGTGCAGCACCACTAGATTCATGACACATATTAGAGCAGTCAGGTAAGTTATTGGTACCAAACTTTCGCACAAATAATTGATATAAAAAAGCGGCTTCATTACTAGTTCTTCCTGAGGTATAAAAAATTGCTTCGTCTGGTGAAGGCAGTGATTTTAATTCTTTGCCAATCATGTTAAAAGCGTCTTCCCAAGAAATTTCTTCATAATAATCTCTCCCCTCATAAACAACAACAGGATGGGTAATACGTCCTTTTTTTCCTATTTCGTAATCAGATAATTCTGATAGTTTTGAAATTGAATGCGTCGCAAAGAAAAGAGGTGAAACTCTGTTTTTAGTTGCTTCTTCAGCAACTGCTTTTGCTCCGTTTTCACAATATTCTGCTAAAAAAGCTCTTTTTTCATCTGGATCTGGCCAGGCACATCCCGGACAGTCAAAACCGTTTTTTTGATTTAGCTTGGCCAACAAACCAATACCCTTTACCAAACCAACCTCCTCTTTTATATGAGTAATAGCAGATTTTATGGCTTTATACCCTACAGCTGAAGATGGAATTTTTTTAAATTCTATTCCTGTTAGTTTTTCAGGTGGTTGTGCATGTATTTTTTTTGTGCTCATACGCCTATTTTAGTTTCTAAAAAGCTAGGGTTTGCATAGACAGTCATTTTATTTTCTCTTGTAAAACCAATCAAACAAATGCCAAATTCTTTTGCGAAATCTACCGCCATAGAAGAACAGGCAGAGACGGCAACTATTACGGGTATTTTGGCTAAAAATGCTTTGGAAACAATTTCATAAGAAACACGTCCGCTCACCAACAAATACATTCCGCTTTTCAAAGATTTTTTTTGCAATAAACTACCAACACATTTATCTACAGCATTGTGCCTTCCAATATCTTCTCTAATGGTAAGTAAATTAAAATGATTATTAAAAATACCCGCAGCATGGCTACCTCCAGTTTTTTTAAAAGTTTCTTGATGTTTTTTAAGAGGAGCAAACATACCTAGCAAACTTTCAGAAGAAAATGATATTTTTTGATCAATTTTATTGCCATGAACCTCTATGTCTTCAAGCTGTTGTTTTCCGCAAATACCACAAGAAGAAACAGATAATAAGGTTCTTTTATTTAGGTATCCTTTTCCTAAATTACTTGGAGCTATGGTTACATTTATAATACTTGGAATCCCATATTTTTCTTCAACAATTTCAAAAGGTATTGGGAGTGAATTTTTATAAATATCTTCAGCATATAATAATCCAAGAACAAGATCTTGATCATTATCTGGCGTTCTCATAACTACAGTATATGCCTCGGTATTTATATTGATTTGTAAGGGAGCCTCAACAACCAAATTATCTGTGGTGATAGATTGTGCTTTATTAACTATATGAAGGCCTTCGTAGGTGTTTGTTTGCATGAGATAACCTGTAAAAAGTTATAATAACAAACTTAGTGAAAAATATGATATAAATAATAAAAAGCCTTTATTTATGGGAGTTTATAGCATATTTACATCTAGCAAAATAAAGATTGACTATAGTTTTTTACAATACATACATATAAATTTATTGTGTATGTTGGTGGTGAAAAACAAAAAACTGTCACCGCCATCTTTAATCTTTAGTTCTTTTCTAATTTGTGCAACTGTTTTATGAAAATTTCTGGTGGTAATATTCGCTTTTTTATTTGATAAAAGCTTTACTATTTTCTTTTTATCGTATGGTAGTACTGCTACTATTTTAAATTCTCTACCCGGAAATTCAATTCTTTTTTTTGATGTATAAAGATGTGAATGCTGATGTAATTTAAATATATTTAATTGTGTACTTATTTCATGGAATGCACCAGATTTTAGCACTGCTGCATTGGGTTCATATAAATACTCTAAGGGTTCATGATAGCTTGAAACTGGTTTTTTATGATAGTTGAAATGAAATTTTTGCGCATTATTTTTTGTAAAATTGATGGTCTTTATTAGTATTTCTTTACAATATCCTTTTTCTAACATATAAAGCAATTCTTTTACATCATTATTAATAGCAACAACATGTATTTCTTTCACAAACTTTAATTCATTGATGGCACTTGTGATATCTAGTATGGGTGAGTTTTTAAGAAGAATTGTTTTTGTTTTTTTAAATAATAAATCTATGTTCTCTGGGATATTTGGTTCACAATCTTTCAATAAAAAAACCTTCTCTTTCACATCATTTCTTCTTGAAGGATCTATATAAATAACATCAAAAAATTCAGTAGATTTTTTTAGGTATTCAAGCCCGTTTTCTGAAATGATTTCAATATTTAAGATGGCTAGTTGCTTAAAATTATGCGCTGCAATCTCAGAGAGATTTTTAGTTATTTCGCAATGAATAACTTTCTGGAACGATTTAGAAAAATAATAAGAATCTACTCCAAATCCTCCGGTAAGATCTAAGATGCTTTTTCCAGAAACTATGCCAGATTTATAGCTTGCTGTTACTTCAGAAGAGGTTTGTTCTATACTTACTTTTGGTGGATAATAAATATTTTTAGCAATAAACCAACTTGGTAATTTTTTTTCAGACTTCTGTTTGCAAATTATTTGATTAGCAATCTCTTGAATCGTAACTCCATCAAAAGGAATGCCTTTTAAAATCAGTTTATGAAGGTCTGATTTTAAATGATCACTTATATACTCCTGAACGTCTTGATGTAAAATTCGTTCGTTCAATGTTCTTAAATGTCTTTTGTTAATGATGAAACAATCTTATTGTCAGAGATAAATTCTTTTAATATTACTTTTAAAACGGTATAGGAAGGAACTGCAATAATCATTCCTAAGGGTCCTGCCAGTAAACCACCAATAATAATTATTAAGAAAATTTCTAATGGGTGAGATTTGGTTGTTTTTGAGAATATAATTGGTTGGCTAGCAAAATTATCAACCACTTGTGCAATGATAAAACCAATCATTACATAGACAGTTTTAGGAAGAATTTCTACTTGAAAGTCTAAATCTTGGCCTAAGCCGCTAGTCATTGTTAAAACAAACATCAAAAATGCACTAATCAAAGGCCCTACATATGGTATAATATTTAGCAATGCACATAAAAAAGCAATCACAACGGCATTAGACACGCCAATGACTAATAGAATAATTGTATAGATTACAAATAGAATGGTAATTTGAATGACCAACCCAATAAAATATCTTGATAATAAATCGTTTATTTTTTCTAATGAATGTGAAAACCTATCTTCAGTACCTTTTGGAATGAGAGTTAATAATGCACTTTTAAACATTTTACTGTCTTTCATAAAGAAGAAAGAAATAAATAGAACAGAGAATAATCCAACGCTAAAAGACCCTAACGTACCTACTATAGAATTTAGTAAATTAGGAATAGATTTTAAACTAGCAAATACATCGGCACCTTGTAATTCACTTAAAATATCAATATTTTTAGATGTAAAGTAATCATTGGCTTGGGTAATTAGATTTCCAATATTTTCTTCAAGTCCTTTTGTTTTTAATAAAGAAAGACTTTCTCCTTGTTCAATAACTAGCGGTATAAACATTCCCGTAATTCCCAGGATAAGACCGACAAAAAGAACCATAGTACTTACCACAGCTAATGTATTTGGGAATTTAAGTTTTTTTCTTAAGAATAAGATCATCGGTTTTGCAATTAATGCAATGATGGCAGCAACAATTATATATATTAAAACTGATTGAATTATTATTAGAAAATAGCCTAATACTACTATTCCAGTTAGTACTGCAATTGCTCGTAAAATTCCGTTTGTAATTACTTTTGAATTCATTTAATTATATCCTTTTACAATTCCCATACTTAATATATTTCCACTCGAAAAAGTATGATTTTTAGGTAATAGTGTACCTGACCCTGTTTCTGTCCAATCTTCCCAGGTTGCAGGAACTCCTTCCATTTTCATGCTGGGAACATACATTCGATAACTGGTTGGCACATAGTTTTCATTTACGATCCATGTATAAGAATCTCCAGGAGTTGATCCTCCTTTAGAATATTTTACATGTAAGGCTTCTTTACCATCAATCATTTCAATAATACGATAGATTCCAGGTTCAAATAATTTGTGAGGAGCTACCAACCAAAAACTATCATTATTAAAGAATTTTAAAGCTCTTTTTACGAGATTTTCATTAAAGGAAACTTCTTTACCATTTAAGTGTACAACACTTTTATCTAACTCATTTGGATGTAAAAGTACTTTTGCGTCATTCCAACGAACATCCACTATATGTTGTTCTTTATCCCATTTGTAAAAGCGTTTGTCTCTAAAACTCCAATCTATATAACGTGTATTTTTATAGGCTTCGTGTTTAATTGCTTTTAAAATACTGTAAGCTAATTTATCTGCATTTGGATTGTAAGCCTTCACTTCTCCCATATCTATTTTCATCCCAAAGAGAGAAAGTGTGTGTGTTGTTGGAAGTTTAATTCCAGAATCAGCAGTTATGAGATCATTCCAAGTGCTAGAGACGCCACCTATTGGAATAATTTGAGTCCACATTTTAAAAGAAGTAGGAACATATGTAGAATCTAATATCCATAAATAAGAATCTCCAGGAGTAGATCCTCCTGAAGTATACTTGATTAGCAAAGCATCGTTATCGTTGAAGTTTACTATACTTCTTTCTACACCATCATCAAATACTTTATAGGGAGCTACCAGCCAAAAACTATCGTTATTAAAAAAATCTAAAGCAGTTTGAATTAGCTCAGGACTACTACCAATACTCTTTGAATGATCATTAAGATTTAGAGTTATACTAATGTCATCCCAAGAAACAGTAACCAAGCCTTCTTGTTTTTTCCAGATATAATGATGTTTTTGTCTAAAACTCCATGTTAATATTTCAGTGCTATCAAAGGCTCTTTTATTAATTGCAGACATCATTTTTTCTGCCAATTCATCTGCTTCTTTTCCTTGAACTCCTTCAGGTAATGGTTCGTTAGTAGTAATATAATAAATACCAATACTTAATATTAATAATATGATAAGTGTTCCAATTATTTTTAGGGTTTTTTTCATGCTGTCTATCTTAGTTCTTTTAATTTTTTAATGAATTTAGTTGCAATACCACATGAATTTAACTTACAATTGTTGGTTTGTAGTAAAATATGCGACTTTATTTAATTGTTTAAAAATAATATATTAATACCATTTATAACTTGAAATGATCGTAATAAAACACCCTTTCTTCCATTCTCCTTTACTTCAAAAAGAAACGACAGCTATGACTATGCATGATTTATAAAATTCTGTTAGAGAAAAAAATAATTATTTTCTATTGTATTAATCTCAAATCATAACTTATATTTGAATTAGAACACCTAGTATCAAACAAAAAAAACCAGCTATAATAACTGGTTTTCATAAACATCTGTTCCTAATACTTTATTCTGTAGCTTCCTCATCTGCACGAACAGCCATCACCATTCCAGTTGCATCGAAAAAATCTCCAGATTGTAAAATTTTACCATCCTTTACCACGAAATAGTGGTAGCTATCAACTGAAAACTTTTTTCCAGTTGCAATGCTAGTACCTTTCCAAGTTCCATAAACTCTTACGCTACCATCTGCCTGAAGAGTTTCTTCATTTACTCCTGGCAACCATCTAGCATCCTCAAAAGTTACCTCTGAAAAGTTAGACATATAAAAATTTCCTTGTTCAAGAACTTGTTCATAGCCAACCATACCACTTCCATACATTGGAGATTGGTGTTCAATATTTTCGTCTAGCATAGATTTAAAAAGTTCAAAATTTGTTGGAGAAACATAGGTTCCCACGAAATCTTGAGCAATCGCTTTATTAGCATTAAAAAGGGCCATATCTTGTTTGTTTGAACAAGAAAAAAACAACATTGATGTGAAAGCAATAAGTAATAAATTTTTCATTTTGTATAGATAAAGATGAATGATAAAAGATATGTAGCATATCTTTTTTTTTTGTAAGGGAGTATTTTTAATTAACTAATTTACATAATATTACATAAATCTTTCTTTAAAAGTTCTTTTAATTCTAATAAATGAACGATTTTAAGCTATAATTTTTTTAAACTTTACAGGTAATGTTGATTTTATAGACAGTTTTTCTCCTGTAAATGGATGCGTAAACTCTAATTGAGAAGCATGTAAATACAATCCTTTTCCTTTTAAAATTAAGAGGTCTATTCCATATTCTTGATCTCCTAAAATTGGATTTCCAATACTTAATAAATGATTTCTTAATTGATGCCTTCTCCCTGTTTCTGGCAATAGCTCAACTAAATTTAAGTATTTAAATCGCTTAGATTTTACAGTATGTATAGTGTTGTAGTTAGATGTTGCTGGTTTTTCATCTACATCAGTTTTAATGTACCCTTTAGAGTTCATTTTTCCGATGGTAATAGCATGGTAGGTTTTTTTAATCTCTTTATTTTCAAATAATTTATTCAAAGCTAGAATACTTGAACTTGTTTTTCCAATTAATAATACCCCAGTGGTTGGATAATCTAATCGATGAGCAGGTCTTGGCCTAACAGCATCTGGTTGTGTGCTTTTTTGAAGGTTTTGTTGTAAAGCATTGTCTATGGTTTTAAACGTATTTCCACTAACTAAAATACCAGCCGGCTTTTCTATTAGGGCTAAATAATCATCTTCAAAAATAACAGCTAGTTTAAGAGTTAGCTGTTTTTTTGATATTTTATTTTCAGGATCTAATAAGGTGATTTTTTCTCCTCCTATAATAATTCTAGCGGTAGATGTTGGTGAATCATTTACTAGAATACGCTTTTTTTTGATGGCTTTTTTGATGGCAGATTTGGTTGCAACTGTATTAAAAATACCTACAGCGTATTCTTGAATCCGAATTAGATTTTTTTGTTGAGTAGCAATATGAGTTTCTAAAAGATGCATTTATGTTGCAAACAACTGTCCGATGTCTTTAAAGGCTTTAAATTCTAATGCATTTCCTTCAGGGTCTTTAAAAAATAGAGTGGCTTGCTCACCAGCTTTTCCTTTAAATCGAATGGTGGGTTCTATAATAAATTTAGTGCCATTTTTTTCTAATCTTTGGCTTAATAAATGCCAATCATTCATACTTAGAACCACTCCAAAATGTGGTACAGGAACATCATGTCCATCCACTGGATTTGAAATTTGCTGTGGATTAAAATTATCTTTCTGATGAATCACCAATTGATGTCCAAAAAAATTAAAGTCTACCCAATGAGTATCACTTCGTCCTTCTTTACATTGTAAAATATCTCTATAAAAATCTCTACAGATTTTTAGGTTTTGAACAGGAATAGCTAGGTGAAAAGGTTGAGTCATAAATGTATTTTTAAAGGTGCATATATATTTTAGGTTTCAAAGCCTCAGAACTTTAAAGGTATAACATATAAAGTGTTTTTATTATTTAGTTAATATTCTCTCATTAACTTAAAACCCAACAGCTGTATCATCGCCTCTACGATCTGCTCCGGCTTCTAGTTTTCCATCTTTTAAAACTAAAATAGCATCTACCTTACCTATTACTCGTGAGTTTCGTGCGTCTACAGTATAGCCTATTCTTTTTAATTCTGAAATTACATTTTCATTAAACCCATTAGGTTCTATCATAATCATATCTGGTAACCATTGATGATGAAATCTAGGCTGATTTACGCTTTCTTGCATTCCCATCCCAAATTCATGAACATTTAAAATAGTTTGCAAAACAGACGTAATAATGGTAGATCCTCCAGGAGTTCCAACCACCATCCATAGTGCTCCGTCCTTTTCAACAATAGTTGGTGTCATAGAACTTAACATCCTTTTTTCTGGTGCAATTTCATTTGCTTTTGCACCTAGCAAGCCAAACATATTTGGCACACCAGGTTTGCTGCTAAAATCATCCATTTCATTGTTTAAGAAAAAACCTAATTCAGAGCTATAAAGCTTAGACCCATAACCGCCATTTAATGTAGTGGTTACAGAAACTGCATTTCCAAACTGATCTACAATAGAGTAGTGAGTTGTTTCATCACTTTCTATAATTTCAATATTTCCATGAGAAATATCCTTAGAGAGTGTTGGCTTTTCAAAAGAAAAATTACGCATTCTTTCTTTAGAGTATGTTTTACTTAATAAAGTGTCTTTTGGAATACTTACAAAATCAGGGTCACCTAAAAAATAACTTCTATCTGCATAAGCTCTTCGTTCAGCTTCTGTGATTACTTGCATACTTTTAAGTGAATTATGACCATAGGTGTGTAAATCATACGACTCTATACCATTCATAATTTGAGCTAAACATACACCCCCACTAGAGGGAGGAGACATTGAAATTACCTTTAAGCCATCATATTCAAATGTTACTGGAGTTCTCCATTTAGCCTCATATTTTGCCAAATCTTCTTCGGTAATAATCCCTCCATTGTCTTGTATGAATTGTGCCAATACTTTTGCAGTTTTTCCTTTGTAAAATTCATCTCTGCCGTTTTTAGAGATGCGTTCTAAAGTAATCGCTAGAGCCTTATATTTAATGATGTCGCCTTCTTTCCAATCTCTAAGAAAAAGAATTCTTTGACTGTTAACAGTTTCAAATGCTTTTTTAAATTTTTTGATTCTATCTTCTTGTTTTTTGGTAACAGTGACTCCTTTTTTTGCCAAGGCTATAACAGGACTTAATATTTCTTTCACAGACAAAAGACCAAACTTTTCTTGCGCTTTAAAAACACCAGCAACTGTTCCAGGAACACCTACAGAAGTAGCTCCAATAGTACTTTTTCCTTTAATAATACTCCCTTCTTTGTCGAGATACATATCTCTTGAAGCCGCTAAAGGTGCTTTTTCTCTATAATCTAAGGCACCAATTTCACCATCATTTTTTCTGTAAACCATAAAACCACCTCCGCCAATATTTCCAGCGTAAGGATAGGCAACTGCTAATGCCAATTCTGTTGCCATCATAGCATCAAATGCATTTCCTCCTTTTTTTAAGATCTCTGTTCCAATTCTAGAGGCTTCAACACGAGCAGAAACCACCATCGCTTTTTCTGTAATTAAACCTATTACTTTTTCAGAATCTTGTAATTCTTTTTGGCAAGATGTAACTAAAAGACATACAATAAATAAGAGTATTAATTTTTTCATGTTTCTGCATTTTGTTGTTGTAGTTGCTTTATCTTTTGATGAGAGAAAATTCGTAAATCTTCAAAGAATAATTGAAAGTCTTTTTCAAAATCTTCGTCTAGTTGGTATAAGTCTTGAATGGCTAGATCTATTTGCCCTTTATTATTTGTTCTACGATTCATTCCATTAAGAACACTTTTAATTCCTTCCTTATACTGGTAATTATACAGCCAGTTATATTGAATCATAAAAGGCATCATTTGTAAGGTTTTTTCTGGAAGTATTTCTTTTTGATGATCTAGTAATTGATAAACAGAATTTACGTAAATATTTAGAGGCATGGCAGAATAATTATTCCAATTTTTCGCCAAATAATGATCATAAAAAATATCAATAATTATTCCGGCAAACAAACCATATCTTTTGTGAAGCCTTCGCTTGCTTGTTCTTGTAATCTTATGAGTATCTGTAAAGGTGTCAATTTCTCGATGTAACTTAATGCCTTGCTGAATTTCTGAACTCAAATGGGTAAACTGGTTTCCTTTGATATGATCGGCTATAAAATTACCAATCATAATATTGGGGTTGTTTTCTGATAGATATAGATGTGCTAAAAAGTTCAATCAATAAAAATTTGATGCTAAAAGTAAACAAAAAAATCACAACATTGAACTGATATTATTCAGTGCTATGTTGTGATTTTAAATATATCTTATCTGTATCCCAAATAAAGTGAGTATACTTTTTTTAGTTCACTAATTCTTCTAGTTAGTTGTTTAACATCACAGGCATTACCAACATCGTTATTTTTTCACCCTCATCTGTTCCGTCAATAGGAGTTAAGATTCCAGCTCTATTGGGTAAAGACATTTCAATTAAAATTTCGCTAGACGTTAAGTTACTTAACATTTCACTTAAAAAACGAGAATTAAAACCAATTTGCATATCATCACCTTGATAATCACAACTCAAACGCTCATCAGCTTTGTTAGAGAAATCTAGATCTTCAGCAGAAATATTTAATTCAGTTCCCGCCATTTTAAGACGAATCTGATGTGTTGTTTTGCTAGAGAAAATAGACACACGACGAACAGAGTTCTGAAAAGACGCTCTGTCTACAGTTAATTTGTTTGGATTCTCTTTTGGAATTACAGCTTCATAATTTGGATATTTCCCATCAATTAAACGACAGATTAACACAAAGTTTTCAAATGTAAATTTCGCATTTGCATCGTTATATTCTATAATAACGTCTTCTTCACCACCTAAAACACCTTTTAATAAATTTAAGGGTTTTTTTGGCATGATAAATTCAGCTGTTTTATCTGCAGTTACATCAGTTCGTGTATACTTTACTAATTTATGTGCATCTGTAGCAACAAATGTTAAGCTTTCTGAGCTAAATTGAAAGAAAACTCCACTCATTACTGGGCGTAAATCATCATTTCCAGCGGCAAAAATAGTCTTTGATATTGCTGTTGCTAATATATTTGAAGGGATTACTGTTTTGCTTGGTGAAGGTAAACTCACAGATTTAGGAAACTCATCACCTCCAAAATAAGCCATGTCATACTTACCTTGATCAGAAATAATTTCAATGATACTATCTCCTTCGGTTTTGAAGGTTAAGGGTTGATCTGGAAATGTTTTTAAGGTATCTAAAAGTAATCTAGCAGATATAGCAATAGATCCTGTAGAATCAGATTCTATATTGACAACAGCACTCATAGTTGTTTCTAAATCTGATGCAGAAACTTTTAATTGATTTTCAGAAATTTCAAATAAGAAATTATCTAATATAGGAAGGGTATTATTACTATTGATAACTCCGCCTAAAACTTGTAATTGTTTTAATAGTTGCGAACTTGATACGATAAATTTCATTTTGATTTTTATTAAAAAATGGTTCAATTACAAAGATATTGGAATTTAGTGATTTTGAAAATTTTGTTATCAACATTTTACTCGTATTGTTGATAGCTTTATTATCAAAAAAAACATGCTGTTTATGAACATTTTTTTATGTGTCATAAAAAAGCAAAGGCAATTTTAAAAGAAGATTTAAAATACTACATTTGTTAGCTATCTAACCCAATGACATAATGAAAAAAACAATCGCTATTCTTTCATTTTTACTGATATCCTCAATAGTTTTTTCTCAAAAGCCAGAAAAGTTATCGTCCAATCAAATTTATGAGAAAATTCAGAAATTAAATTTTTTAGGAACTGCTTTGTACATTGCCGCGCACCCTGATGATGAAAATACTCGATTAATTTCTTATTTATCTAATCACGTAAAAGCAAGAACAGGTTATTTATCATTAACTAGAGGTGATGGTGGACAGAATTTAATAGGTACAGAAATTAGAGAATTATTAGGGGTAATTAGAACACAAGAACTCCTTGCGGCTAGAAGAGTAGATGGTGGTGAGCAGTTTTTTACCAGAGCTAATGATTTTGGATATTCTAAACACCCTAAGGAAACATTAAAAATATGGGATAAAGAAAAAGTATTAAGTGATGTTGTTTGGGCTATTAGAACTTTTAAACCCGATGTTATTATTAACAGATTTAATCATAGAACCCCTGGTACTACTCATGGTCATCACACTTCTTCTGCTATGTTAAGCATAGAAGCTTTTGACATGGTAAGTGATGCAACAAAGTTTACAGATCAGTTAGAATTTACTAAAACTTGGCAACCAAAACGATTGTTTTTTAATACCTCGTCTTGGTTTTACAAGAATGAAGATGACTTTAGAAGGGCCACAGAAGGGAAGTTAACTTCTGTAGATGTAGGTGTGTATTATCCTCTAAAAGGACTGTCTAATAATGAAGTAGCGTCTATGGCTAGTAGCCAACATTTATGTCAAGGATTTGGAAGATTAACCACTAGAGGAAGTCAAAATGAATATATAGAATTTTTAAAAGGAGATCAACCAAAAGACACTAGCGATATTTTTGCTGGAATTAATACAACCTGGAATCGATTAAAAGATGGGGGAGATATTGGGGCAATTTTATATGATATAGAAAAGAATTTTGATTTTGGGAATCCTGCAAAACATCTGAAAGATCTAATTCGAGCCTACAAAAAAATTCAATCTTTAGATGATCTTCATTGGAGAGCCGTCAAAGAAAAACAAATAAGTCAGATTATAGAAGCCTGCGCAGGATTATATTTAGAGGCCTCTGCAGAAAGCTCTAGCGGAGTTCCAAATGCTAACATAGAGCTAGCTATTGAGGTTTTAAATAGAAATTCTGAAGTTCCTGTTTTTTTAGAATCTATGAGTTTTAAAACAGCCAAAATAGAAACCGTTGCACATGACGTACTATTAGAAAATAATGTAAAACAACAATTTAAACAAACTATAAATCTAGAAAACCTGAGTTATACAGATCCTTATTGGTTGCAATCTAAAGGCTCTCTTGGAATGTACCAAGTAGATCATAGACAACTAATTGGGAAACCAGAAACGCCAAGAAAGGTAACTGTTTTTTTCAATCTAATGATAGACACTATTCCAATAACTATTCAAAAAAATATCGTTCATCGGTATTCTAAGAGAGATAAAGGAGAATTGTATGATCCGTTTGAAATACTACCATTAGCCACTACAAAGTTATATGAAAAAGTAATGCTTTTCTCAGATGCTAAAGAGCGTATAGTCTCGGTAGGAGTTAGTTCTGGTGCAAATAATGTGAAAGGAAAATTATCTTTAGAAGTTCCTGAAGAATGGAAAGTTTCACCAGTTTTTATTAACTTAGAAATTAAACAAAAAGGAGATACACAGAATTATCAGTTCAGTGTAACTCCAACAAGTTATGACTCTAAAGGAACGTTAAAAGCAAGTATTTTAATTGACGGCAAAAAGTATGATAAAGAATTAATAGAAATTGAATATGACCATATTCCTAAACAATCTGTATTGCAAAAATCAGAAGCAAAAGTTGTTCGCTTAAATATAAAAAAGGCCGGCAATTTTATTGGTTATATTAAGGGTGCTGGAGATGTAGTTCCCGAAAGTTTAAAACAGATTGGTTATGCTGTTACCATGATTAACCCAGAAGAGATTAGTGCAGAGAACTTGAAGAAATTTGATGCCGTTGTTTTAGGAATTAGAGCGTACAACACAGTTTCTACTCTTAAATACAAACAGAAATTCTTATTAGAATATGTTGAAAAGGGTGGGAATATGGTGGTGCAATACAATACAAGTAGAAGAGTTGATGTGGCAGCACCTTTTAAATTAAATCTTTCTAGAGATAGAGTTACCGATGAAAATGCCGCAGTAGAAATTTTAGAAAAAAATCATCCAGTGATGAATTTTCCAAATAAAATTTCTGAACAAGATTTTGAAGGTTGGGTGCAAGAAAGAGGCTTGTATTTTCCAGATTCTTGGAGCTCAGAATACATCCCAATTTTATCTATGAATGACCTAGGAGAAACCCCAAAAAAAGGAAGTTTATTAGTAGCTAAATACGGAAAAGGAAATTATATATACACCGGATTAAGTTTCTTTAGAGAATTGCCAGCAGGTGTTACAGGAGCCTATAAGTTATTTGCAAATATTTTGTCTATAGGTAAAGAAAGTATTCAGCAACAAGACCAATTAAAAAACTAATAATGAAGGGTAATAAACAACAATGGAAAAAAATTTATTCAGTAGTTCTGATTGTAAATCTCATTTACATTATCATTTTTTACCTAATCACTCAATCTTTTGCTAACTAGTTATGGGAACACCAGATTTACATCCATTAGATTGGTTCGTTTTAGGAACTACCTTGCTTTTTATTGTTCTTTACGGGGTTTATAAGACTCGTAAAATAGACAACGGAGTAGAAGATTATATCAAAGGAGGAAATGATACAAAATGGTGGACAATAGGTTTGTCTGTAATGGCAACTCAAGCCAGTGCTATTACATTTTTATCAACTCCAGGTCAAGCATTTCATGATGGAATGGGATTTGTACAATTCTATTTCGGATTGCCCATTGCAATGATTATCATTTGCCTTGTTTTTATTCCAATTTACTACAAGTTAAATGTTTATACAGCCTATGAATATTTAGAAACTAGATTTGATCTAAAAACAAGATCATTAACGGCTTTTTTGTTTTTAATTCAACGAGGATTAGCTGCTGGAATTACCATTTATGCACCAGCAATTATTTTATCATATGTATTGGGATGGGATTTAATTGTACTAAATATTGTCATTGGTTTGTTGGTTATTTTTTATACGGTTTCAGGAGGCACCAAGGCTGTAAACGTAACACAAAAACAACAGATGATCATTATATTTTTAGGAATGGTTACTGCGTTTACTTTAATCATGTATTATATGCCAGATGGAATCACATTCAGCAAAGCTTTAGACATTGCTGGGGCAAGTGATAAAATGAAAGTATTAGACTTTTCGTTTGATTTGAATAATAGATATACAGTTTGGACAGGGTTTTTAGGTGGTACTTTTTTGATGCTTTCGTATTTTGGAACAGATCAAAGTCAGGTTCAACGTTATCTGTCTGGTAAATCGCTACGAGAAAGTCAGCTAGGATTATTATTTAATGGTTTGTTAAAAGTACCTATGCAGTTTTTTATATTGTTAACAGGAGTTATGGTATTTGTGTTTTATCAATTTAACGCATCTCCGCTAAACTTTAATCCAAAAGCCAATGAGGCCGTCATCAGTTCGGTGTATTATGATGAATATAAAGAATTAGAAAAACAGCATATCGAAATAGAAAATCAAAAGAAAATACTTTTGTTAGATGGCGTTCAAGAAAACGAAAAGGATTTAATTATAGCATTCAATAAAAAAGACCGTGCATTAAAGGTAAAAGCAAAAGAAATTATTGAAAAAGTTGCTGCTACTTCAGGTGATAAAATTCAAGCAAATGATAAAGATTATGTGTTTATACATTTCATTGTAAATAACCTTCCAAAAGGAATCATAGGATTACTTCTAGCGGTTATTTTAGCCGCAGCAATGTCTTCAACTGCCTCCGAATTAAACGCTTTAGCCTCAACAACAACTATAGATGTTTATAAGAGAAATATTGTAAGAGGAAGAGATGAGACTCATTATGTAAAGGCTTCAAAATGGTTGACCTTAGGGTGGGGTATATTGGCCATCTTAATTGCCTGTGTTGCCAACTTATTTGACAATTTAATTCAATTAGTAAATATCATTGGGTCAGTATTTTATGGAAATGTATTGGGTATTTTTTTATTGGCATTCTTCTTTAAAAAGGTACAAGGAAATGCAGTTTTTGTTGCTGCAATAATTACTCAGACACTCATTTTATTAATTTATTATTTTGGAATATATGAACCTGAAAATCTAGGTTTAGAACCTGTAATTAGTTATTTGTGGTTAAATTTTGTGGGTTGTATTTTGGTTATTTTCACAGCATTAATGTTTTCATTTAAATCCAATCGTTTACATGTAAGAGCAGTATTGGTTTTAATATCAATTGCGCTTATTAAAGTAGTGTATGATGTTGTTTACTTAAAATTAACCTTGTATCATGTGCTAGTTTTAATGCTTTTATTTATTTTATTAGGAATACTAAGTATAGAAAAAAAATCACCTATTAATTCATAAAATTATGAGTCTCATTATTATTATTTAAAGGAGATGAACAAACAAGAAACTAAGATCATTCGTTGGGGAATACTAGGTTTAGGTCATATTGCCCATAAGTTTTCGCAAGACCTGGCAACTGTTGAAGGAGCTCAGTTATATGCCGTAGCATCTAGAAGTAGAGAAAAAGCAACTTCTTTCGCTGAAGAGTTTCAAGTTTCTAATAGTTATGATTCTTATGAACTACTAGTAAAAGATCCAGCAATAGATGCAATATATATTGCCACACCGCATAGTTTTCACAAAGAACATACAATCCTCTGTTTACAGCATAAAAAAGCTGTTTTATGTGAGAAACCTTTTGCAATGAATTTAAAAGAAGTTACAGAAATGATTGCTGTAGCAAAAGAAAATAAGACTCTTTTAATGGAAGCTCTATGGACTTTATTTTTGCCCCATTATCAATATGTTATAAATTTTATAAAGAATGAAGTTTTTGGTAAAGTACTCCTTTTAGAGGCCGATTTCGGATTTCAATCAACTCACAGTTTAGATAGTAGAGTACTAAGAAAAGAGCTAGGAGGAGGTAGTTTATTAGATATTGGCATTTATCCTGTATTTGTAGCTCTATCTTCATTGGGGGTTCCAAAAACCATAGAAGCCGATGCAACTTTTTTTAATAACGGTGCAGATTCAGCTTGTAGCATTGTCTTTGAGTATAACAATGCTAAGGCAATTTTAAAAAGCACTTTTTTAGAAGAAACGCCTTCAGAAGCAATTTTTACTTGTGAACATGGAGTGGTAAAATTAAACACCAGATTTCATCAACCTACATCAGTTAGTTTGCTTCAAAACGGTTCAGAAGAACACATAGATTTTAGCGCTAAAACTTTTGGTTATAATTTTGAAATTGAGCACTTCAATCAATTGCTTAGAGATCATAAAACAGAAAGTGAGCTTATGAGTTTCACCTTTTCTAAAGACTTAATCTCTACTCTAGATCAAATAAGAAAACAAATCAATTTAAATTATTAATTTATCTTCATTTATGATAACCATTAGAAAAGCAACTACAGAAGATTTGTCAATTTTATATGAATTTGAGCAAGGAGTTTTACATGCCGAAAGACCTATGGATAAAACTCTAAAGGCATCTAAAACTTTTTATTATGATATTCCAAACCTCATTAGTGATTTAAAGGCAGAGCTTGTTATTGCTGAAATTAATGGTGTTATTGTAGGATGTGGATATGCACGTATAAAGCAAGCTAGAGATTGTTTTAAGTTCGATCAATTTTCCTACTTAGGGTTTATGTTTACAAAAGAAGATTACAGAGGAAAAGGAGTTAATAAAACGATTATGAATTATTTGTATGATTGGTCTTTATCTAAAGGTATTTATGAAATTAGATTAGAGGTGTATCCTTCAAACGATGCTGCAATAAAGTCTTATGAAAAAGTTGGTATGCGAGCAACGATGCATACAATGAGAATAGACTTGAGAAACAGATCATAAAAATAGAAGTGTAAAACCTAAAAAATATAAAATGTAAAAGGAGTAAGTGAATATATAGCTATTCTTCTTACTCCTTTTTTATTTTAAAATGTAAATGTAGCTTTTTATTTAGTTCCCCATTCACTCAGAGATTCTGTATTCATCTTAATATAAGCTTCATTTCCAGCTTCTTTAGAGAGCTCTAAAGATTTTTTAGCAACTGCAATAGCCTTTTCAGAATCACCCATTTTAGCATAGATTAAAGACTGCTGTCTTAATTGCCAAAAAGCAGGCTTCTCTGTCATAGACATCGCCTTTTCCATCCATTCATTTGCTTTTTTAATGTCTTTGTCTTGTTGGCTGAAATAGATTGCAGCATTGTAATAATCACCAGCTTTAGGAGTTGCAGCCATAACAGCATCTATAGTTTCAGAAACCATTTCATCAGTTGGAACCTCAAATGTAAAAGCAACATATGTTTTTTCCCAAAGAATACCAAGAACTGCACTGGTTGATGTTACATCATTAATAGAGATGGTAAACGTTTCAACATTTATAGGAAAAGCTTGCACATTTACAGTGGTTTTTGCAGCTACTTTACTATCATCCCAATCTCTAGGAACTCCGCTATTATCAGACTCAGTATAAAACATCACTTCCCAAGAATCTTTATTAGGCACAGAGTATAATCCGTAAGAGCCTGCTTTTAATGTTTGTCCGTCTATGGTTACATCAGAACTAAAGGTAATTTTTGTGTTAGAATTTGCTCCTGTTCTCCATGTTTTTCCAAAGGCAACTAAATCACCAAAAATAGTTCTTCCTTTTACTCCTGGTCTAGAGTATTCTATGGCAACATCTGTTAATCCTACTCGTTGAGATACCATTCCTAAAGGACTTGGTTGTGGGGTTGTAATTTTTAATTCAACTACGGGTTCAGTTTCTTTAACTGTTTCAGAAGTAGTAGAATTGTTACAGCTTGTTAGAGAAATTGCAACTGTAAAAGCTACAATACGTACTGTTTTTAGAATAGATTTTTTCATGATTAATTTTAGATTGTTGAGTTGTAAAAATACAATTATTTTAAGTTGTTAAAAATTTTGTTACTATTCTTTTCCAGGTTTATAGATTTTTTTTGCACGCTTTAAAACATCTTCTTTATAATAAGCAACATCTTTAAATGTAGCTTTTATGTACGGAATTGCTTGATCGTCAAAATGAGGAGAATTGGGATCTCCACTCTGGCCTCCAGCTAATATTGTTTTAGCAGTTACTATTTCTCCAAACTCTACAACAGCTACAAAGCTATTTCCAGAAGTTCCGTACTGACGCTTAGTTTGGTCTCCAAACTGAGTCCCAAAAGAAGCCAAAGCTCCCCATCTACCAGAGGCCATTCCTACAGGAAAACTAGGTTTATTATCATTAAAGTCTTGAATAATTTTACCATCATTCCTTTGATACCTATTAAACTCTCCCCATGGAGTTTTCCAAGAGCCAAAATCTGCGGTTAGTTGTTGTAAGCTTTCTTCAAAAATAGTCAAACGCTCTTTAGGTGAAGATCCAACACTCATATATTCAAAACGGGCTAATCTTGAGGTTCTTTTCCCCAAAGACATTATTGGAATTTTCTCTGATTTATAATAAGTGTTAATGTAAAATTGAGCTAAAGTCATTTCTATAGAATTTATAGAAACTGTGAAATTCCATTTTTTTAGCAGTTCAATAGCCTCTTTTGCTTCACGAGATTTTACAGATGTTTTTTTAGCAGCATCTAACAATCCTGAAATAAGTTTTTCTGCTCCAGGAAGATAAGGGTCGTAAGCAAGTTTAATTAATGATTTTAAGGTAAGATTTTCTGCTTTTTTTAACAGTGGAATGGCATGTATTCCTCTGAAGTTTTCTGGATAGGAAGACATATATTCTGGGTAATCTTCCTTTTTAGGACTGTATTCTGCAGCCGAACTAAATGGAGTAGAATTACAGTTTTGAATCCAATGAGTAGGAGGGTTCTTAACAAAAATATTATCGTCTAAATCGTGTAAGCCTTTCCAGTCTGTTGCCGGATTGCTTCCATCTACAGGTTTTGTATAATCAAATTTTTCATTTCTTTTAGGAATAAAATTTCCATGGTAGTAGGCGATGGTTCCGTCTGCATCTGCATAAACAGTATTGTTAGAAGAATTGGTTCTAATATCCATCATCTTATAAAACTCATCATGATTGGAGTTTTTAGTTCTTGTAAACGATTGTTCTAATGCTTTTATAGGGCTCCACATTAGAGCAGTTGCAACCCACTTTTCACCTTCGGCATGTGTAATGGGGCCGTGGTGTGTTCTGTACATGGTAAAATCTTTTGAAGAGACTCCTTTGTCTGTTATGTAGTTTAATGAAACTTTTACAGAATCTACTGGAAGCAATTCTTTTCCATATTGATACTGAATTCCTGTAGCACTTTTTACAATAGTCTCTGTAAATTCGTCTATAATGTCAGTTCCTGTTGAGGTATGCATCCAACCTGTTTTTTCATTAAAGCCTTGGTAGATGAAAAACTGACCCCATGTTGTAGCTCCATAAGCATCTAATCCCTCTTCACTAACAACATGAGATTCTCCTCTGAAGAAAAAAGAAGTGTGAGGATTTATTAATAACATGGCATTACCAGAGGCTGTTTTTTCTCCACCAATAGCAAAACCATTAGATCCTCTTGGTTCATTATCTTTTAATCTAATTAAGCCATCTGAAATAGCTAATTTATAAGAGCTAGGTTGATGATCGTAAAAATCTCTTATTTTTTTTGTAGATACTCTTTCTATATCTCCTCCAATAGACCCTTCACTAAAGTACATAGGCATCCATGGCTCAAAATGAGTGATTAATTTAGGAGTTACTTGAGGGTTGTTTTTTAAATAAAAATTAATACCATCTGCAAACGCAATACAAAGTTTTTGAAGCCATTTAGGGCTTTTTTCGTAATTTATAATTGCTTCTTCTTTGGTCATGTATAAGTTGGCTCTTAAATCACTGTAGATGGCTTCTTTTCCTTCTACCTCAGCCAAACGACCAATTGCCCAAATGTAATTTCGTTCTACACGATTAAAATCATCTTCACATTGAGCATATAACATTCCAAATACAGCATCGGCATCTGTTTTTCCATAAATATGAGGAATACCAAAGTCATCTCGTATAATTTCTGTATTCTCGGCTCTGTGGTTCCATCGTTCTTGTTCGTTTAGAGAGCTTATGTTTGTTTCTGAAGTTGAACAACTAATCGCTAAAGTGCAAAAGACTAATAAAATAATTTTATTCATGATACAAAGCTTAAAAAAAATGAATTAGCAAGGTAAAACATAATGAAAAGCTAACCTAAACAAATGTATCTTTGCATAAAAGTTATCAATAAAAGAAAAAACAGCCTGTAAATGAAAAATTATATTGCAGAATTTATTGGAACCTTTGCCATGGTTTTTTGCGGAACAGGAGCCATGATAATTAATGAAGTAACCGGTGGAGATGTTACTCATGTAGGAATTGGAATTACTTGGGGATTAATAGTAATGGCTATGATTTATGCTTTCGGAGAAATCTCGGGAGCACATTTTAACCCTGCAGTTTCTATTGCATTTGCTTATGCAAAGAAGTTTTCTTGGAAAGAAGTACCAACGTATATTTTTTTTCAAGTATTAGGTGCTTTTGCCGCAAGTTTACTATTAATGTGGTTATTTCCTAAAAGCGAATTATTAGGTGCTACAATTCCTTCTGTTGATATTTGGCGAGCTTTTGTATTAGAATTGATACTTACATTTTTCTTGATGGTGGTAATTATTAATGTTTCTACAGGAAGTAAAGAAGTAGGAATGATGGCTGGTATTGCTATTGGGGGTGTAGTCTTGCTAGAAGCTCTTTTTGCTGGACCCATTACCAATGCATCTATGAATCCTGCACGTTCTTTAGCACCAAATATTATTTCTGGAAATATTGAAGGATTATGGCTATACATACTAGCACCTATTACAGGAGCATTATTGGCGGTAGTTAGTTGCAAGTTTGTAAAGCATGAAAATTGTTGTGATGAAGAATGTTAGCATACTTGGTTGTGGTTGGTTAGGAAAACCAATGGCAGTTTCTTTACTAAGTGAAGGTTTTTCTGTGAAAGGATCTACAACATCAGATATTAAAATTCAAGAATTAGAAGCTTTAGACATTGAAGCCTACTTGATTGATATTACAGAATTTGAAGAGTTTGATTTATTTTTAGCGTCAGATATTCTTTTAATAGCCATAACATCTAAAGATATTGATGCTTATGAACGTTTCATTCAACAACTAGAACTTTCATCCATTCAAAAAGTTATCTTCATTAGTTCTACTTCTGTATATTCAGTTTCAAATTCAGTAGTTTCTGAAGAAACAAAAACAATGAATACTCCTTTGTCAGAGATAGAAAGTCTCTTCAGAGAAAATACTTATTTTGAAACAACTATCATTCGTTTTGCTGGCTTATTTGGGTCTGGAAGACATCCTGGCAGTTGGTTTAAAAATGGGAAAACAATACCACAACCTAACGGGTTTGTGAATATGATACATCAAGAAGATTGTATTGAAATTATTCATGAAATCATTGATCAAAATTGCTGGAATACAACTTTTAATGCTTGCTCTAACGATCATCCAACTAGAAAAGAGTTTTATATAAATGCCAGAAAAAGCTTAAATTTTGATTCTCCAGTATTTGAAGAAAATCCACAATTGAGATATAAAATAATTAGTTCTAAAAAATTACAAAAATCTTTGGGTTATCAGTTTATTCATGATAATTTGTTAGAAATTTAAACTTTATTGAATTGTGACTTGGAGTTTGATTCTGCTAGCTCACCATGTCATCTCATACGATACTATTTAAGAATATTTTCTTTTCCTTAAATATTGAAATATAAAACCAAAAGTCATTAAAACCAATAGAGGTAAAATAATGTTTATAAACTGCCAGAAAGTTCTTTCTTGATAGGCTCTCTCTTTATCTAATAAATTAATTTGCACATTTTTATTCCTCAATTCAATTAAGCCACGATCATCTAATAAATAATCTACTGCATTTAATAAAAATTCTTTGTTCCCAAATTGCTCTCCAGTCCATTTATCTTGAGCCAAATCAAAAGGTTTTCCTTTTTGTAATTGATTTCTTCCAATATCCCCATCAGAAATAACTATCATTTTATTAAAGGGACTTTTTTTACTGAATTTTTTGATATCAAATGGTTTTATTCTGTTAGCGTACATGGAATTAAAATTACCCTCAATTAACAAACTAACTATTTGAAAGCCTGACGAATATTCTTTTTCTTTGGGTTCTATAGCAATACTTTCTAATTCTATAATAGCTGGAGTTCCCGTTTTTCTGGTCAACATAGAACTCATTAATAAAACGGTCTTTTTTAAACTGTTTTGTAAGGTGTCTATTTGATTTGCAAATCGCAATCTAACAGGAGCTATGTTTTTTGATATAGCGTGATTTGGATTTCCAGAAACCAGTGGGTGATAAAACCAGTTTAAATTTTGAAACTGTGGTTTGTTTCCAATATTTCCAGTAGCCAGAGGAATCTTTGCAGCATATAAATCTTGAATTAATGTTGCATTAACTCTCAAGCCGTAAGAGAAGAAAAAATCGGTCAAATTAAGATCTCTCGGATAGGCTAACATTTTGCCGTCTTTGTATAAACTATCTGTATCTGCTTGAACATTTTCGAACATCCATAATGTTTTTCCACCGTTCATAATATACTGATCTAGCACTAACTTTTCCTCTTCTGTGAAAGATTCTGTTGGTTTTGCAATAATAGCAAGATTAAATTGTTGAAAATCTTGTAAGCTTTTTATCGAATTGTTTTCTACAGAATCTAAGGTAAATTTTGCCAATTTGTGTTTTTTTGATACTTCGCTCAAAAAAGAATACAACTGTAAGTCTAATAATTCACCATTTCCAGTGAGTACAGCAACTTTTTTTTGTTTTTCTTCTTGGAGTTTATAGATAGCATTACTAAAAGAAAACTCTAAATTTGCTACAGCAGTTTCCAGTTGATCTTCTTGAGATTGTACCGCTCCATTAGAAAGTAAAGAAACAATAGTGCTTTTCTTCTTGTATATGATTTCTGCCCAAGGAAAAATAATAGTATTAGATAATTTTCCATCTTCTTTTACAGTTAACTGACTTGGAATCATTCCTGCTTTAATTAATCGCTCTCTCTGATTGTCTGGAAGTACAAACTGAATTTTAATAGAAGAGTTTTTAGCACTTAATTCTTCTAAAAACTGTCTAGTTTCTATTTGTAAGCGTTTAAATTCTGAAGGAAAATCGCCTTCTAAATAGACTTTTATAATAAGCTGTTTGTCGATATTATTAATAATATCTTTTGTGACTGTTGATAGTGTATATCGATTGTCTGTCGTTAAATCAACTCTATTATAAAAACGTTGATTCACAATATTTAGTACAATCAATGCAGTAAATAGATATATACTATGTTTTAACTTTTTAATCATTCGTCAATTTTTGTTTGGTGATGAATAAAAAGAAAACAATAATACTTAAGAAATAAAAGACATCTCTGGTATCTAGTACACCTCTACTTATGCTCTTAAAATGTTCGTTCATTCCAAATAATTTTAAAGTATAAGAGTAGTTTCCAAATAAATTAGAAATGGCATCAAATCCGTAGTAAAAAAAGAAGGCGATAAAAACAGCTAACAAGAAAGCAACAATTTGATTTTCAGAAATAGAAGAGGTAAAAACACCAATAGAAGCATATGAACTAGCTAATAAAAGCAAACCAACATAAGAACCTATGGTACTTCCATAATCTATATTCCCAATCGGATTGCCTAATTGACTTACTGAATATACATATATATAGGTCGGAATGATAGCAATGATAATTAATAACAACACAGCAAAAAATTTACCGAGAACAATCTGAGAATTCGTGATGGGCCTTGTTTTTAAAATTTCGATGGTTCCTGATTGAAATTCATCTGCAAATGTTTTCATAGTAATGGCAGGAACTAGAAATAATAAAACCCACGGCGCTAAATAGAAAAAACTGGTAAGGTCTGCAAAACCAGCATTTAAAATATTAAAATCATCATTAAATACCCATAAAAATAATCCATTCACTAATAAGAAAATTCCAATAACCAAATAGGCAATCGGTGAGGCAAAAAATGAATTGAAATCCTTTTTTAAAATTGCAAGCATTGTTTTGCTGTTTGTTTTTTTAATTTAAATATTCTATTATTCTCAAAACCCTCATCATTTCGTTTAACTTGAAAAACAAATTGATGTTTTTTTAGCAAGATTTTTGAAGCTTCATTGTCTTTATGAGTGAACGCTTCAATGATCTCTAAATTCATTGTACAAAATCCAAAATTAAGAATGGCTTTAAATGATTCATTCATGTATCCTTTGTTATGATAATTTGGATGTAATTCATATCCAATTTCAGCATAAGAAAAGTTGTTGTTAAAGTTTTGATATCCAATGGTGCCAATTACTTGGTTATGTTCTTTTGAAACAATTACCCAAAAGATATTTTTTTTGTTCTTAAATCGTTTGTTTAATTCAGCTATAAATCTAGTGGTTTCTAAAATACTTTGAGGAATTTTTCTAGAAATCAACTCATTAATTTTTTTGTTTGACCTTAAAAGATATATAGATTTAGAATCTTTAGAATTAGGTTGTCTAAGAATGAGTCTTTCTGTAATTAATTCAGGAAATTTATTAAAATTAATTTTTCCCATTAGCTTAAACATACAATTTTGTCAAGACTCCAGGCTTCGGGTTTTGAATTAAATAATATTTTTGTTTTTGACCACACATCTTTAAATAATTCAGAATTCCTGTAATTATTCAAGTCTATCTCTGAATCCCAATAACTATAGGTAAAAAAAACAGATGAGTTTTGTTGGTCTTGGTACAATTCTAATAATTGGCAGCCTGGACTGTTTCGTATAAATTCTTTATTATCCTCAAAATTAGCAAGGAATGCCTTTACTTGTTCTGGATGAAAACTCATCTTTACAATTCTACTTAACATATACATTTTATATAAATTCTATTGCTACAGTATCTCTGTAGCCTAGTCCTAATAATGTAGAAGCACCACCTACTGTTTTTAAATTACTTCTATAAATGGCAATTTCTAAATAACCAGCAGAATTAAATAATGCTAACTTATTTCCATCAAACTGACGAACATTCGTGGCATCATCTCCAAGTATTTCATTGTACTTGTGAATTATTTTTGTGAATGTGTATCTAGCTGCAGAAATTTTAAAATCTCTTCCCTTTCCAATTTCAGTAAATATCTTTTTATTGATGTTACTGATGATATTGCCATAATTATCAATATAAATGACGCCACCTGTAATTATTTTTTGGTCTTGACTCACTTTAGGCTGAATCTCGGTCATCTCTTTATAACTTTTTGTTTCTTTTCCAATAACCGTTAGATTCCCTCCTCTAGAGATAAAACAAGCTACTTGAACAAAAACATCCAATACAGGGAAACTACTTTCTATTCTATCATGAATATTTATTTCTACTACTTTAGTAGGTTTGATATCTTTGGTAATCATACAAATTAATCCATTGTCTGGACATACAAAGTAATGATTGTCTAAAGCTAAAGCAATATGCTTGTTAGTAGAACTCAATTCAGAGTCTACACCAATAATATGAATAGTTCCATCCGGAAAACTCTTGTAAGAGTTTTTTAAAATATAGGCAGTTTCAGTGATATTAAATGGAGAAATTTGATGTGTTATGTCAACAATTTTTGCGTCAGGTAATTCTGAATAGATGGCTCCTTTTACGGCACCGACAAAATGGTCCTTCGTTCCAAAATCAGTTGTCAACGTAATAATAGGCATTAAAATCTTGCTGTTAATTAAATGTGTAAAAGTTCCTCAAAAAATTCACACAAAGTTAAACATTTCTGAAAATTTATTCACTATTTTTAAGTTGTATTATTTAATAACTCTAATAAACCACAAACATTTGAACGAACGCATCATTGAGCTTACTGAAATTAACCCAAATGATTTCTTTGGCGCACACAATAGTACAGTAGAACAATTAAAAAGATACTTCCCGAAAATTAAAATTGTTGCCCGTGGATCTAAACTAAAAATTTATGGAGAACCTGATCTGCTAGATGAGTTTGAAAAGCGATTAGAGATGCTGATAAAGTACTTTAATAAATATAACAAGTTAGATGAAAATAGTATTGAACGAATTTTAACATCAACTGGAAAAGAAGTAAAGTCAGGAGGTTTAAAGGCTAAGGATGTTTTAGTTCACGGGGTAAATGGAAGGCTCATTAAGCCACAAACAGAAAATCAGCGTAAAATGGTTTCCATGATGCAAAAAAACGATATGCTTTTTGCAGTTGGTCCAGCAGGAACAGGAAAAACCTACACTGCAGTTGCATTAGCGGTAAAAGCCTTAAAGGAAAAAGAAGTTAAAAAAATTATTTTAACTAGGCCAGCAGTAGAATCTGGTGAAAACCTAGGTTTTTTACCAGGTGATTTAAAAGAAAAATTAGATCCTTATATGCAACCTTTGTATGATGCCTTAAGAGATATGATACCGCATGAGAAATTAGAATCTTATATAGAAAAAGGGGTTATACAAATTGCTCCTTTAGCCTTTATGAGAGGAAGAACATTAGACAATGCTTTTGTGATTTTAGATGAAGCTCAAAATACTACACATAACCAAATGAAAATGTTCTTAACCAGAATGGGTAAAAATGCAAAGTTTGTTATTAATGGAGACCCCGGTCAAATAGATTTACCTCGCAAACAAATCTCTGGCTTAAAAGAAGCCTTATTGGCTCTAAAAGATATTGATGGAATTGCACAGATTTATTTAGATGATAAAGACATTATTCGTCATAAACTGGTAAAAAGTATTATTACTGCTTATAAAGGCATTGAAACTGATTAATTCTAATAGTCTTTAATTACTTTTGCAACTTTCAATTATTAATATGATGAATACCATAAACGAAACCAATTTTCAATTTCCAAATCAAAAATCTGTTTACAAAGGCAAAGTAAGAGAGGTTTATAATATTAATGATGAGTTGTTGGTTATGATTGCTTCTGATAGATTGTCTGCTTTTGATGTTATTATGCCAAGACAAATACCGTTTAAGGGGCAAATTTTGAATCAGATAGCAACTAAAATGATGAAAGAGACAGAAGATTTGGTTCCAAATTGGTTACTGGCCAATCCAGATGAGAATGTAGCTATTGGTCATTTATGTGATCCTTTTAAAGTAGAGATGGTTATTCGGGGCTACTTATCAGGACACGCTGCTAGAGAATATAAAGCTGGTAAAAGAATGTTATGTGGGGTTTTAATGGCAGAAGGGCTACAAGAGAACGGTCAGTTTCCTTCGCCAATTATTACGCCGTCTACCAAAGCAGAAAATGGAGAACATGATGAAGATATTTCTAGAGAAGATATTCTTGCAAAAGGAATAGTTTCTGAAAAAGAGTATTTAATTTTAGAAGATTACACAAAAAAGTTATTTCAAAGAGGAACAGAAATTGCTGCAGTACGAGGTCTAATATTAGTAGATACAAAATATGAATTTGGCAAAACAAAGGAGGGTAAAATAGTACTTATAGATGAAATTCACACACCAGATTCTTCAAGATATTTTTATCAAGAGGGTTATGAAGAAAGACAAGCGAATGGCGAAAGTCAAAAACAATTGTCTAAAGAATTTGTTCGTCAATGGCTCATAGAAAACGGTTTTCAAGGAAAAGATAATGATGTCATTCCTGAAATGACAGATCATAAGATTTTAGAAATATCAGATCGATATATAGAACTATTTGAACAGATAACAGGAGATGTATTTGTAAAAGCTAGTACCTCAAATATTCTTGAGCGAATTGAAAGAAATGTAACTTCTTTTTTGTTAAAAAAATAGCTAAATAAATTTTATGATTTTTATCAAATGAGATGTTTTAAAATAGTTACTTTATGAAAGCAGTAACGGTTAAAAAAATAAAAGACGAATTACATCACAGATCTTCTCAAGATTTGGTTGAATTATGTCTTCAGCTATCCAAATTTAAAAAAGAGAATAAAGAATTACTTACGTATTTACTATTTGAAGCGCATGATGAAGAAATGTATATAAAAAGCGTAAAAGAATATATAGATGATATTTTTGAAACTATAAATACGAATAGTTTTTTCTACATCAGAAAAAGTGTTCGAAAAATTCTAACACACACTAAAAAGTACATTCGGTATTCAAAGAAAAAAGAAACAGAAGTACAACTATTACTTCATTTTTGCATTCAACTAAAAAAAATGAAGCCCTCTATTTCAAAAAGTCCTCGTCTACAAAATGTGTACGATAGGCAATTATTAATGATAAAAAAAGCCATTTCTACTTTGCATGAAGATTTACAATATGATTATCAATTAGAACTAGATGATTTGTTAGATGAATAAAAAAAAACGTCCATTACTTCAAAACTTACTTCAAGAGGGAACTAGTGAAATTGAGAGATTTCAAAACACTACAATCCGTCCTATTGTTAAAATGCAACATCATTTGTTATTAATTTCATTTAAAAACTACCTTCAAAAAAGAAAAATAGTTTTTGCAAACTATTCTGAAAAGGATAAGTTGAATCAAATTAATTCAATCTTCACAAAAGACATAGCCTATAAAAATATTAATCTAGGATTTATTGTGGGTCATTTTTCAATTCAAGAATGTGATTTGTATTTTAAATATTCTTCAGAAATACACAAAAGGATCATTCATATTATTCAACAACGTATAAGAGATAGTATTTCTGAACTTAAATAAAGTTTAACGCAAATTTTTAAAAAAACCGGAAGATGGTAGATTTTAAACATAAAAAACCATCAAGTATAGACTCAATGGTTTTGTAGTCTATAACTGTACCTTTTAGGGGGTAGAAATCTAAACATATGTAAAGATATACATATATGTTTAACAAAACAAATATTTATGTAAACAAATTTAACATATGTATATTATAGTAGGTGTTTTACTAGTATACGAATACTAACATAAGCAATAAGAACTGCCGTGCTTTTTTTTAATTGAATAGGTGACAAGTACTGATTGCCAATTCTACTGCCAATAAAACCACCTATAAAAACGGTTACTAAGAGTAGAATTGTGAGGTTCCAGTTTATATAGAAATTAGGATTAAAAGATTGCCCTAAAATACCACTGATTGAATTCAGTAAAATAAAGAGACTTGCAGTAGCGGCAATTCTTTTAGGAGAATCCCATTGTCTTATGTGTAATAATGGAGCTAAAAAAATTCCACCACCAATTCCTACCATTCCAGAAATAAAACCAATAACACCAGCATAACTAGTGTTTTTAGAAAAAGTAAAAACAGATGTAGCTATGTGACTTGAAATAATTTTTTTTGAAAACCACATCGTAATTGCAGCAATTAAAAGTGTACACCCTAACAGAATAAAAAAGAAGTATTCACTTATTTGTATAAAACCTCCAACAAAAGCTAAGGGTATACTAAAAGCTATCATTGGAATTACTTTTTTCCAGTCATATATTTTTTGCCTCTGAAAATAAAACACATTTAGACCTACTACAACAATGTTACACAGTAAAGAAATAGCTCTAATCTGAGTAAATGCAATGCCAGTTAGAGCTAAAATAGCAAGGTAACTAGAGCCTCCGCCAAAACCAACTGAAGAATATAGTATGGCAATCACAAAAAACAATAAAATAATGTGCCAATTATTAATAAGAAGATTCATTAAAATATCTAAATCCATTTAGCGAATATAGTTTTATCTTGTCAAAAATCAATTAATTTGTTAATCTGTCAGTTACTATTCTGTTGGCATGTTAATTGACTAGTTTAATTGATTTTAAATCCTACCATAACACTATGCAACATTATAAAGAATCTAAAGAAAAGCCAAAAGTAACCATGGTAAAGGCTTTCAAAACTATTATTTGGCCTAGGCGTAACTTAGTTTTTCTTGGCTTATTTCTTATTTTAATTAATAGGTTGTCTGGTTTTGTGCTTCCTTTAAAATCTAAAGATTTGCTAGATGATATTTATCCAAATAAAGATATGGATGCTCTGTATCAATTATTATGGGTAGTTGGTTTTGCATTATTAATTCAGGCAATTACCTCATTTTTATTAACTAGAATTTTAAGTGTTCAAGCCCAGTATCTTATTTCAGAGTTAAGAGCTCAAGTTCAAAAGAAAGTACTTTCGTTGCCTATTAGTTTTTTCGATAACACAAAATCTGGTGCCTTAGTTTCTAGAATCATGAGTGATGTAGAAGGTGTTAGAAATTTAATTGGTACTGGTTTGGTGCAATTGGTTGGAGGAATAATTACAGCAATCCTCTCTCTTGTATTACTGATTCAAATCAATCCTTGGATGACATTATTTGTTTTTTTACCAGTTAGTATTTTTGGAATTATAGCTTTAAAAGCATTTAAATACATTCGACCAATTTTTAGAAATCGAGGAAAAATTAATGCAGATGTAAAAGGAAGATTAACGGAGACTTTGGCAGGTGTTAGGGTTATAAAGGCATTTAATGCAGAAGATCAAGAAAATGAAACTTTTGAAAAAGGTGTTGACTTGTTATTTCAGAATGTGAAAAAAAGTTTGACAGCAACTGCTGTCATGACCAGTTCCTCCACATTTTTATTAGGACTAGCTTCCGTTGGAATTATGGGAATAGGCGGTTATTATATGATTGAAGGAGAACTTACCACTGGAGAATTTCTAAAGTTCACCTTGCTTTTAGGCTTTATGATTGCGCCAATAGTTCAGATGAGTAATATTGGAAGTCAGTTAACAGAGGCTTTGGCTGGTTTAGATAGAACGGAAGAGCTTATGAACATGGAAGCAGAAGAAGATGATAAAGGTAGAACTGTAGATTTAAAAAAGATACAGGGAGATCTTGTTTTTAAAGATGTCTCTTTCTCATATGAAGAAGGAAAAGAAGTATTACACAATATCAATTTCCGTGTTCCTTCTGGTTCAGTAACAGCATTGGTTGGAAGTTCTGGTTCTGGTAAATCTACCATTGCTGGTTTGTCTGCTACCTTTTTAAACCCTACTGCTGGAAAAATCACTATAGACAATCAAGACATTTCTAAAGTGAAACTATCTAGTTACAGAAAACACTTAGGCGTTGTGTTACAAGATGAATTTCTGTTTGAAGGATCTATCAGAGAAAATATTCTTTTTCCAAGACCAAATGCTACAGAAAGTGAATTACAAAATGCTGTAAAAGCGGCCTATGTAAATGAGTTTACAGACCGTTTTGAAAGTGGTTTAGATACCTTAATCGGAGAAAGAGGCGTAAAACTATCTGGTGGGCAAAGACAGCGTTTGGCAATTGCAAGGGCTATTTTAGCAGCGCCAAAAATTATTATTTTAGATGAAGCAACTTCTAGTTTAGATACAGAAAGTGAATCTTTAATTCAGAAAAGTTTGTCTGAATTGGTAAAAGACAGAACCACTATTGTTATAGCACACAGATTAAGTACTATTAAGAAAGCAGATCAAATATTAGTTATCGAGTCTGGAAATATTGCTGAAAGAGGTACTCATGATGAGTTGATTAAAGCTAAAGGAAGGTATTATGATTTATACACCTATCAAGCAAAAATTTAATTAGTTAAAGTTGTTTTTTCTAGTTAGAATTATAAGGAATGATGTTTGGTATTCATCTTATTTTGAACACTTTTTAAAACAAACTCGTAGTATTTTTTGTTGGAAGCTATAAAATGATCGCTTGTTTTAGCATCATTCAAAAGATTATAATATGTTTCAGTTGTGACAAGCTTTAAAGCTTCAACTTCTTCTTTTTGACAAATGAGCTTATCTATGTCTACCTTTAATTCTGTAATGAAGACATGATGAAACTCATTGTCTATAATGCCAGTATCATATTTTTGAAAGGATGTAAAAACACCAATCTTAACCAAATCATTTTCATCAACTATCAATCCTATTTCTTCTTTAATTTCTCGAACAGCACCAGATCTATAACTTTCTCCAGCATCAACATGTCCAGCAACACTAACATCCCAAAGTAATGGATAAATTATTTTTGAAGCTGCCCGTTGTTGTAAAAGGATATTTCCCTGTGCGTTATGAAACCAAATATGAACTGTAGCGTGGTACAGGCCTGTTTTATGAACAATAGATTTTAAACAAGTTTTTCCTGTTGAATTGCCTTCAGCATCTAATACATCTATAAGTTCATCCATAAAAACTAAATCATCGCAGTTTTAATACATGCTATTAAGAAGTTAAAATCTTCTTTTGTGTTGTATACATGACAAGAAAGTCTAATATACTTCCCTCTAAAAGAAATAAAAATTTTTGCTGCAGTTAATTCTTTTTTAAGAGTATTAATATCCAATTTTTCTGGAAGCTTTACGCCAAACAAATGATGTGTTCTATCTTTTGGGTTTTCAATAAAACATCCCATTTTTTGAAGTTCAATAACAGCATCTCGTGTAATATCTTCACAATAGGCTTGTATAGCAATAGGAGTCCATTTTAAGACTTGTTTCAGGGCTGCTATTTGCATTTTTACATAAATAAAACTGGCATGTTCACCAGAAGAATACCTGTTGGCTAGAGGTTTGTAATTAGATTCGTAATTCGTTAAATTAATTAAGTTTTCACTATTTAGCCTGTTAGACCAATTTTCTTCTATAGGAGTTCCATCATCAAAATACGATCCAAAATACCCATAGCCACAACCATAAGGTCCAAATAACCATTTATATCCTGCACAAATTAAAGCATCTGGTTTAATTTCTTTTACAGAAAAAGGAAAAGCACCTAAAGACTGACTACCGTCTATAACTAATAACGAATTGTGTTTGCTTGTTTTTTTACGAATAGCCTTTAAATTAAATAAGGTTCCGCTAGCCCAATGAATATTTCCTAAGCTAACCAGGGCTGTTTTATTGCTAATGGCATTTAAAATTGCTTTATTCCATTGTATGCCTTGGTCTACTTCAGTCTTTGGGCGTTTAACTAGTATGATTTTTGCTTCAAATTTTGCAGCTAATTTTTCCCAAACATAGTAGTTGCTAGGAAATTGTTCTTCAATAAGAAGTATTTCTTCACCTTTATGTAATGTAATATTATTAGCAACGGTTGCCATTCCATAAGAAGCAGAAGGGATGTTGGCAATTCTATTATAATCTTCTGCATCAACCAATGCAGCAAATAACTTTTTGAGCTCTTTAATAGGTTCAAAATATGTATCTGTTACAATTTTATAGGGATGACTCTTTTCTAAAACAGCAGAAATTCCAGCTTGTTCAACCGCCTTAAAAGATGGCGATTGACTTGCTATGTTTAAATAATTGATATCCTCAGGAATATCAAAAAGCTGTTTTTGATTTTGTAGCATTTTATTTAATCAAAATAAGAAAAAGTTTCATCACCTTTTATTGTGAGTAATGTTTCGTAAATTAAATTGATTACGTTTTCTACATCATCTCTATGAACCATTTCAACAGTTGTGTGCATATAACGTAGCGGTAAAGAAATTAAAGCTGAGGCAACACCTCCATTGCTGTAGGCAAAAGCGTCTGTGTCTGTTCCTGTTGCTCTAGATAAGGCAGCTCGTTGAAAAGGAATGTTCTTCTCTTCAGCTGTTTCAGTAATTAAATCTCTAAGATTTTGTTGAACAGCAGGAGCATAGGCAATAACAGGTCCATCACCATTTTTTATAGCCCCTTCTTTCTTTTGATCAATCATTGGCGTAGTTGTATCGTGCGTTACATCGGTAACTATCGCTAAGTTTGGTTTGATTGTATGTGAAATCATCTCAGCACCACGCAATCCAATTTCTTCTTGCACAGAATTTGTAATGTATAAACCAAACGGAAGCTCTTTTTTATTTTCATGTAATAGTCTAGCAACTTCAGCAATCATAAACCCTCCCATTCTATTATCTAAAGCTCTACAAACAAAATTTGATTCGTTCAAAATATGAAACTCATCTGGGTAAGTGATTACACAACCAACATGAACTCCTAATCCCTCTACTTCTTCTTTGGTTTTACAACCACAGTCAATAAATATATTTTCAGGTTTTGGGGCTTCTTCATTTGCTTTATTTCTTGTGTGAATTGCTGGCCAACCAAATACTCCTTTTACAATTCCATCTTTGGTATGGATATTTACAATTTTACTCGGTGCAATTTGATGATCTGAACCACCATTTCTAATTACATAAATTAATCCCTCATCAGAAATATAATTTACATACCAAGATATCTCATCTGCATGACCTTCTATGACAACTTTATAGGTAGCTTCAGGATTGATCACAGCCACAGCAGTTCCGTAGGTGTCTGTAATAAATTCGTCTACGTATGGTTTTAAATAATCCATCCATATTTTCTGACCTTCCCACTCATAACCAGTAGGAGCTGCATTGTTTAAGTATTTTTCTAAAAATGCAATTGATTTTTTATTTAGTATCGATTCTTTTGCCATTATATATGTATTAACTTTTTTATATTTTGATAAAGTGTAAAAATAAAACCATTTTTTATGATTTTCATGATAATAATCAGGAAAAAGTGTAACGAATTGTTTTATGTTTGATCTTGTAAGAAGAATTGTTATACATAAAAACAAATAAAAACATGAAGTTAGTAATCAAAAATTTAACAAAAACCTACAAAAATGGTGTAAAAGCTATTGATAATTTAAGTATTGAAATTGGTACAGGGATGTTTGGTTTATTGGGCCCAAATGGGGCAGGAAAATCATCATTAATGAGAACAATCGCTACTTTACAAAGTCCTGATTCTGGTTCAATTATTTTTGGTGATATCGATGTTTTAAATGATAATATGTCTTTACGAAAAGTTTTGGGTTATTTGCCCCAATCTTTTGGTGTGTACCCTAAAATGTCTGCGCAAGATTTACTTGATTATTTTGCGACTTTAAAAGGAATTTCAAATAAATTAGAAAGAAATGAAATTGTAAAAAAGGTTTTAGAAATAACAAATTTATATGACGTTAGACGTAAACATGTTGCCGGGTATTCTGGAGGAATGAAACAACGTTTTGGAATTGCTCAGTTACTTTTAAACAGTCCTAAGTTAATTATTGTAGACGAACCTACTGCTGGTTTAGATCCTGCAGAAAGACATCGGTTTCTGAATGTTTTACGCGAAGTTGGAACAAATTGTACCGTTATTTTTTCTACTCATATTGTTGAAGATGTAAAGGAGTTGTGTAATGAAATGGCAATTTTAAACGGAGGTAGGATTTTAAAACATACAACTCCAATTGATGCTACTAAAGAAATTGAAGGAACTATTTGGCAGAAAACCATTGAAAGAGATCATTTAGATGAAAATGAAAAGTTATA
>ENA-OQVM01000923-OQVM01000923.1-marine-metagenome-genome-assembly--contig:-NODE-923-length-41943-cov-3.676133_pt1 | contig 41943 bp, 36 predicted proteins | sample MGYA00237776_ERZ505498 | MGnify/ENA primary metagenome ERZ505498 (study PRJEB26159, sample SAMN06265151) | marine metagenome | isolation source: Helgoland LTER site | place: Germany:Helgoland, sampling...
GCGGGGGTGTAGAATTCGCCTGCCTTCTTACCGGCGGAGTCTGCAAAGTATTTGATTAGCCATTCGTATGCAGCGCCTAGCAAATCAGGGAATTCGAAGTCCTCATCCTTCAGGGGGATTTTTTCAAAGTTCTGAACGAAGTCGGCCAGAGTATCGTCGTCTAGAGTGCGCTGGCCGATCTTGCGGTTGAAGTTGATGCTTTTAAGAACGTCCTGCAATGCATCAGGGTTTGCGTCTTCAATGGCTTCGAGAGCTTTATTTAGTGCAGTACCTACGTTTTCCTTCACGTGTTTTAATGCAGGTCGCTGGACGATTTTGGTTTCGCCCTCCTCGACTACTTCTTCCTCCCAACCTTTGCTCCAGCGAGCTCGTTCAGGAACGAAGAAATATTTGCCTGAAAAATTATCCGGATCGTTTAGCTCTACTGCGAGATCGGCATCACCCATTCCCTTAGCTTTAAGGGTCGCGCGGAGTTCTTCTCGTCGTTGGTCAAACAGGTCACTGGCTCTTTTTAGGAACAGCATGCCAAAGATATATTCCTTGTACTCACTGGCATCCATGCTGCCGCGCAGATCATCGCAGGCCGTCATGAGAAGGCTTTCTAACCGTGCCAGTGTGAGCTTGAGCTTCATAATGCAGTACTTTCTAAGCTGTATTTAATTTGATCATGTCAAATTGCGTTCCGATTCACACACGGAAATCTCGGCTGCTTTTTGACCAGTCTGTATCTTTAAGAATATCATCGTTCAACTTAACACTACAAATCGTGGATCGCATTAAGAAGCTAACCAACATCTGGAGATATCCACAACCCATGGCAAGTTGGCGCGTCGTCGAAACGTGTTCCCAAGCCCTAGAAGAGTAGCGATATGCGCTAGAGCCTAGCTAGGTAAAACGGCTCCTACGGCTTGTGTCTGAACCTGCACCCATTCATGCATGGTTGGGTGCAGGTTGGAGAGGCAAATCTCCGGCTCCTGCGAGTGGGATACAAGGGGCGCGATAGCCCTATGTTCGGGTTCAGCGTCGATAGGCTGACGGCATCCAATCCGCGCAGGGTTGGTCTCCATGAAGTGGTCAGGGGTCTTGGGGGCAGGAACGCCTTCAAGTCGATGGGTGCAGGGAGAGCGAAGTCTCCTGTGAGGGATCAAACACCGATATGTTTGTATGGTCATGGAAGGCTCAACGCCGCGTCATGACCATTGGCTTTGGGGGATGCAACGGGGGCGCGCAGCGGGTCCCCTTGCCAAGATCGTGTGGTACTACCGCACACATCTTGCGCTTAATCTTAAATCTGCCCTTCGATAAAATCGATCCCGTTTTCAGGTGGCAAAAACGGTTCAGATGACTGATGCTGACTCCGTGATGGTACTGTCATTTCTTGCCTTGGAGACGCCGCTTTGCATGTTCTTGCGTCGGTTGATTTTGAATCGAGTGCGCTGCTGAACGCGCGCGTTCGAAAGGTCAATGGCAAGTATCTCATTTCGATCAATGATAGGTTCGATTCGACGGTCAACGCTTTGATGGCGGAACTGGTCAAGTCGCCCGACGTTCTGCCTTGGCTGCCTCTCGAAAGCCCTGAGCGATCCGAAGGAGCCAAGGTGCTGTCGCGTCTGTGCATGGAGTTTGTTCTTGCTCATGAGCATGGACACATCATCGGGGGGCATGTCGATCAGTTGGCCTTTGAGCATGCTGAAACAATTGGGCTCTCAGAGTTTAATGTTGTCAGTCGTGACGATCATGACACGACCTATGATGAACGATCTCAGGCATGGGAATATGAGGCGGATACAATAGGGGCGGTGTTGCTCGACAAACAAATTGATGACCTGATTGCCGCCGTGAAATCCCAGAACCTTGCTGATGATGACCGGACTTTCTTGGGCGCGCCCGAAATCGCAGTTGAACATATTGGTGCGCTTGCCATTGTCGCCCTGTATGTGCTGTTCCGCCTCTTGCGGAAAACCAAGGACGAGTTGGTACTTTTAGGCCATCATCCTGATCCGTTGGTCCGCGCTTTCATTTGTCGCAACGTGATCGCCCATAGGCTGGTTCACCGACACCATTTTGATCAAGACCGCTTTAGAAAGTTGATGCTCTTTCACCTGGAAACTTTTGACTGGGCATTGGAAGACCTCGGCTATGCCGCATCTCAAATGGCCGATGATGACGGTGTTGATCAAGTGAACGCCGCACTGGAGGACCTTGCAAAGCTACAACGCAAATATCACCACACCACGAATGATACGCGCTGGACAGAATGGTCTATGTCACAAATTTAACGCCAATTCTGTGAAGCTCGAATTTTGCACTGCTTGGTTCTAGCCGGGCAAGCTTTTTCATGTCTGTCGGTAACGTTCTATTGTCGGACACAAGAACCACAAACTCGTGATTCCCAGCATCATCGTTCTCCCGCAACCCGATTGGATTGCCCAGCTTATTGCGTGGAAGAAGTTCTGGGCTGTCTGCCACGTTTCCTTTTAGGTTTCTTGTATCGGCACCGAGTGGGAGTTTGTGCCATCTCCCGTCGTATTTTTGAAAGGCTAAAGCAGCGCCTCTTAAATCAGTAGTGAGCTTGAAACAAAATCGTTGCGTCAGCCTGATCACATCATCAATCTCGGAAACTTCATCGTCCCGTTCAATCAACCCAGATTCTGATTTGAGATGAAACACTCGCAATCTGCCTACAATCGCGTTGGTATCAACGAATCGATCCCAGGCTGATTTCGGGTTGGTTTGGAACAGGTCGGAGGCGAACTTCTGTGCAAGGTCAAAATGGTTTTCTTCCAGCCAACGGTGCATCAGCAACGCCTTGGCAGCTGAGATATTGCCGCGCCGAAAGTTTGATGCGTAATCCGTTCCTACGGCAGGCAAGCCGATGAACGCCTTATCGATCAATTCCAAGATCGTCACGTCGTTCGCGTCAGCGACACCGCTGACCGCATGGTAAAGGTCTTTTGTTAGTGGGACGCGTTCGGCTTTGGATAGCCGGAGCCAATCAATATCCCCAGAATTTTCATCCATGTGTAATACCCGTTCTTACCGGCACTCTACCTGATGTTGCGCCCTTAGATACCCCTTATCCTGCCAAGGCACGACCATAATTTTTGCAGATAATGCTTTGAGTTATAGGACTTTTATCCTATAATGTTCACTTTATGTTCTCACGCGTGGTGCGTGAATAGAGGAGGGATCAACAAAGCAAGCCTGCAAGGCAGAAAGGACAACACAATGCGTGATACACCCCCAAACTTTAACCCCGAGACGGCACCGCCGTCACTGACCATTGATTGGGATGCCTATCTGCCGTTCTTTGAAGATGACGATATCTCCGAGGAAGACAAACGTGAGTTGATCGAAGCGCTATGGTCCATCGTCATCAGCTTTGTTGATCTCGGTTTTGGCGTTCACCCCGTTCAACAGGCTTGTGGAAAAAATGTTGATCCTTTGAGCGATACGCCGCCTGATCTGCTATCATTGTGAAGAGTGAACAATCAGAACAGGAGGACCCATGGCAGGATCAGTAAAGCAACAACAGGCCGTCATTTACTGCCGTGTGTCTGGGGCAAAGCAAGTGCGCGAAGGCGACGGGCTGGCCTCTCAGGAAACGCGCTGCCGTGAGTATGCGAAATACAAAGGCTATGGCGTGTTGGATGTCTTTACCGATGATATGACCGGTAAGGCCGCAAGTCGTCCAGGCATGCAATCGATGCTGGGCTATCTGCATATGAATGCCAACAAAGGTAGCGAGATTGTTGTGATCATCGATGACATCAGCCGTCTGGCGCGTGGCCTGACCGCGCATCTCGAACTGCGCCAGCTATTGCTTCAGGCAGGCGGCAAGCTGGAAAGCCCGTCGATTGAGTTCGGCGAAGACAGCGATTCCGTTCTGGTCGAAAACCTTCTGGCTTCGGTTGCACAACACCAACGCGAAAAGAACGGTGAGCAAACAAGTAATCGCATGAAGGGCCGCATGATGAACGGCTATAGCGTGTTCTGTGCGCCTGTCGGCTATCGATACGAACGGCGCAACGGCCATGGCAAGCTGCTAGTGCGGGACGAACCTGCGGCATCCATCATCCAAGAGGCGATGGAAGGCTATGCCATTGGCCGCTTTGAAACCATGGCCGAAGTAAAACGCTTTCTTGAAAACCAGCCCGCCTTTCCAAACATCAACGGCTCAATTCGACAACAAGTCGTGACAGACCTGTTCAGCCGTGTGCTTTATGCTGGATATATCGAGCATGCACCTTGGGGCATCACACGCCGCAAGGGCCATCATGAGGCGATTGTGTCCTTGGACACTTATGAGCGCATTCAAGCCCGTAAGGCAGAACGCAATCTCGCCCCGGCCCGCACGGACATCAATGCTGACTTTCCCCTGCGCGGCGCTGTCGCCTGTGCGGATTGTGATGCACCGATGACATCATGCTGGTCAAAGAGTGCGACGGGCAAGCGCTATCCCTATTTCTGGTGCCAGACGAAGTCCTGCGGCATGTACCGCAAGAGCATCCGCGCAGAAAAGATCGATGCCGCATTTGCTGAAGTGATGCATGCACTTTCACCATCCAAGGGTCTGGTGGGTCTCGTAAAAACCATGTTGCAAGATGCTTGGGGCCAGAGATTGGCTCAGGCCACCACGATCAAAGAGACGATCAAACGCGATATCGCTCAGCTGGATAAACAGCTCGACGGTTTGCTGGACCGGATCGTTGAATCAGATAACCCCACGGTCATTGCCGCCTTCGAGAAAAAAATCACAAAACTGGAGCGCGACAAGCTGGTTTTAGCGGATAAAGTGGATCAAAAGGCGCAACCCAAGCACACACTCGAAGAAATTTTCGAACTTTCCATGGGGTTTCTCACAAACCCTTGGTTTATCTGGAAAAACGGCGACCTAGCACTCAAGAAAACAGTGCTTAGATTGGTGTTTGACAAGCCATTGGCCTATAGCAAGGAAAGGGGATTTCGAACTCCGCAAACCTCTGTAATCTTTAGGTTTTTGGATGATCTTACTGAAAAATGTAAAATGGTGCGGGCGGTGGGACTCGAACCCACACGGGCACAAGGCCCAACAGATTTTAAGTCTGGTATGTCTACCATTCCATCACGCCCGCAACGCGCTCACATAAGCCCAAGGGGGGGCGGGTGTAAACATGGGCGTGCCGAAATGCTCAGAGTTCTTTGCCGGGTAACCCAAGAGGTGCACCATCGGCCAGCAAGGCGCGCTCTGACAGCCAAGGGTTGTTGTCGACGGCCGCCAGCATCTGGGTGCGCGCCTCTTTGATGCGACCCATGTTCATCAATGTTAGCGCGCGCCCTGCTTGGGCGGCAACGTGAAACGGTTGCAGGCTCAGTGCGACATCCAGATCGGCGAGCGCTTTTTCATAATCGGTCTGCAGGAATGCGATATAGGCGCGCTGGTTCCACCCTTCGGCGTATTCGGGGCAATACTCGACCAGCCGGTCGAATTCGGCGACCGCACCGGCAAAATCCGCCACATCCCGACGCGCCATGCCTTTGTCGAGGACCGCTTGGGCCTGTTCATTCGGCGCGCGCAGCCAGACCTGCCACATCTGGTTTGACACCCGCCGCCCGTCGGTAAATGTCTCGGCGGCTTGGGCCTTGGACACCAGATTCAACATCTCGCGCCGCACATCGGGGGCGGCCGGACAATCAGCAAATGCAGCGGTGCTGGCGAGCGGGGCCGCGAGAACGGCAAGGATCAATGAAATACGCATGAGATATAGGATGATCCAAACGACGCATCCGTCAAGTGGTGTCCGCCAGCATTGTTTCTTTCACAGCTTCCATCGCCACATATGTCGAGGTGTGCGAGACATGGGGAAGTCCGGAAATCGTATCGCCCATAAAGCGGCGGTAGGCAGACATATCGCGGGTACGCACCTTGAGCAAATAGTCGAAATGGCTAGCGATCATATGGGCTTGCTCGATCTCGGGAACCTTTGCGACGGCGGCGTTGAACGCGCGCAACGCGGCCTCTCTTGTGTCTGACAGGCGCACTTCGACAAAAGCCACATGATCAAGGCCCAACCGGATCGGGTCCAGCAATGCGCGGTAGCCCAAGATCACGCCGCTTTGCTCAAGTTTGCGCAATCTGCCTTGGGTCGGTGTCTTTGATAGGCCGATGCGGGCGGCCAGATCCGTGATGCTGATGCGCCCGTCCTCGGCCAACACCGAAAGAATCGCCCGGTCAAAGCGGTCTATGTCCAGCGGTGCATTTGTCATGTTATCCGGTTCCATTTGGTCGATTTGAGCGCGTTTCAATTAATCATAAGTGAAATTCTCTTCCAAACCTAGGATAAGTTTACTTAACGCCAAACCGGAGGACGCCATGGCCCTTGATACCCTACGCCACCAGATTGATGCTCAAACTTATGCCGATCCAAGCGTTGTGCTGGATGGTTTGGTTGCACAAGCTGACCTAAGCGCCGAGGCGCGGGCCCGGATCAGCACAGAAGCGGCAGACCTTGTGCGGGCCATCCGCTCCACCACTGCGCCGGGGTTGATGGAAGTGTTCCTTGCGGAATACGGCCTATCAACAGATGAGGGTGTTGCGTTGATGTGTCTGGCCGAAGCGCTGTTGCGGGTGCCTGATGCCGATACGATTGACGCGCTGATCGAGGACAAGATCGCGCCGTCTGATTGGGGCCGCCACATGGGGCATTCCACGTCGAGCCTTGTGAACGCGTCGACATGGGCGCTGATGTTGACGGGCCGTGTGCTTGACGATGATCAGCCGGGGCCGGTGCGCCACCTGCGCGCTGCGGTAAAGCGTCTGGGAGAGCCGGTTATTCGGACCGCCGTCAGCCGCGCGATGAAGGAAATGGGCCGCCAGTTCGTCTTGGGCGAAGACATCAACGCCGCGATGAAACGTGCGGCAGGGATGGAGAAAAAGGGCTTCACCTACAGCTACGACATGTTGGGTGAGGCGGCCCGCACCGAGGCCGACGCAAAGCGCTATCACCTGAGCTATAGCCGTGCGATTTCGGCCATTGCAACAGCGTGCGTGCATGATGACATTCGCCGCAATCCGGGCATTTCGGTCAAGCTGTCTGCGCTGCACCCGCGCTACGAAGTAGCCCAAGAGGCGTCTGTGATGCGTGATCTGGTGCCGCGTCTGCGCGCGCTGGCGCTGCTGGCGAAATCGGCGGGCATGGGCCTGAATGTTGATGCGGAAGAGGCGGACCGCCTTGCGCTGTCTTTGGACGTGATTGACCGTGTGATGAGCGAACCTGCACTGGCGGGCTGGGACGGTTTCGGCATTGTCGTACAGGCCTTCGGCCCACGTGCGGCCACGGTGATTGACACGCTGTACGATATGGCCACCCGCCACGACCGCCGCATTATGATACGTCTGGTCAAAGGCGCCTATTGGGACACAGAGATCAAGCGCGCCCAGGTCGAAGGCGTCGATGGCTTTCCGGTGTTCACGCAAAAGGCCGCGACCGATGTCAGCTATATCTCTAACGCGCGCAAGCTGTTGGGGATGACGGACCGGATTTATCCGCAGTTCGCCACACACAACGCCCATACGGTTGCCGCCGTTTTGCACATGGCCGATGATCCCGAAAGCTACGAGTTCCAGCGCCTGCACGGGATGGGCGAAACGCTGCACACGCTGGTGATGAATGACAACAAGACCCGCTGCCGTATCTATGCGCCTGTGGGCGCGCACCGTGATCTGCTGGCCTATCTGGTGCGGCGCTTGCTTGAGAACGGCGCGAACTCAAGCTTTGTGAACCAGATCGTGGATGAGGACGTGCCGCCAGAGGTGGTTGCCGCTGACCCGTTTGATCAATTGGGCCAAACCAACATGGCGATCCCCACAGGGCCAGAGGTGTTTTTGCCCGGTCGCGCCAATGCACGCGGTTTTGATCTGGCACATACCCAGACGCTGGCCGAGGTCGACGCCGCGCGTGACAGTTTTGTAGATCACCAGTGGCATGCGGTGCCCTTGCTGGCAGGTAAAGCCGCGCCAGATGCGGCGGTTGACGTGGCTAACCCGTTTGATGCCGCCGAATCGCCCGGAACGGTGCGCAATGCTTCTGCCGCAGATGTGGCGACCGCACTTAGCGGGGCCGCCCGTTGGGACGCGCCGCTGGCAGAGCGTCGCCGCGTGTTGTTGGCGGCGGCTGAACTGATCGAGGACAATTTTGGTGAGATTTTCGCGCTTTTGGCGCGCGAGGCGGGCAAGGGTTTGCCTGATTGTGTGGCCGAACTGCGCGAAGGCGTTGATTTCCTGCGCTACTATGCCGCCCAAGCCACCAATACGCCCCCCGTGGGCCTTTATACCTGCATTTCGCCGTGGAATTTCCCGATGGCGATATTCTGCGGTCAAATCTCAGCCGCGCTGGCGGCGGGCAATGCAGTGTTGGCAAAACCTGCCGAACAGACACCGCTTGTGGCCTATCTGGTTGTGGGACTGATGCACAAGGCGGGCGTGCCGCGCACAGCACTGCAACTGCTGCCGGGTGGGGGCGATGTCGGCGCGGCGCTGACGGGTGACGCGCGCATTGGCGGCGTTGCTTTCACGGGCTCAACCGCCACGGCAATGCGTATCCGCGCCAACATGGCCGCCAATTGCGCGCCCAGCACGCCACTGATTGCGGAAACCGGTGGGCTGAACGCGATGATCGTGGACAGCACCGCCTTGCCCGAACAGGCGGTCCAAGCCATCGTGGAAAGCGCATTCCAGTCGGCGGGTCAGCGGTGTTCAGCCTTGCGGTGCCTTTACGTCCAAGAAGACATTGCCGAGGACCTGACGAAAATGCTGATCGGCGCGATGCAGGCGTTGAACATGGGCAATCCTTGGGATCTGTCTACAGACGTGGGGCCGGTCATTGATGCGGCGGCACAGGCGGGCATCCTTGCCCATATCGAGGCAGCCCGCACCGAAGGCCGCATCATCGCGGAACTCAAGACACCTGCGCAAGGCGTCTTTACCGCACCCACGATCCTGAAGGTCAGCGGCATTGCCGACATGAAAAAGGAAATTTTTGGGCCGGTCCTGCACCTTGCCACCTTCAAATCGCACCAGTTGGATGCAGTGATCGACGCGATCAATGCCACCGGCTACGGCCTGACCTTTGGCCTGCACACCCGCATTGATGACCGCGTACAGCATGTGTCGGAGCGGATCGAGGCGGGCAATGTCTATGTCAACCGCAACCAGATCGGCGCAATTGTCGGCAGCCAACCGTTTGGCGGTGAAGGTTTGTCAGGCACAGGTCCCAAGGCGGGCGGTCCGAACTATCTGCCGCGCTTTGGTGCGCCGGACGTCCAAACAACCGATGAGGTCTGGAAGAACGCGGCCGTTCATCTGCCTGCGGTGCCCGCACATGTCACCGCTGCACCGCTGGAAACGCTGACATTGCCGGGACCAACAGGAGAGAGCAACCGCCTGTCAACTTTCCCGCGCCCGGCCTTGCTTTGCATGGGACCGGGGAGGCAGACCGCAATGGCCCAAGCCCGCGCTGTCGAAGCATTAGGCGGCCATGCGGTGCAAGTGACAGGTCAGGTCGATCCGGCGATGCTTGTTGGTGGTCCTGCCTATGGCGGCATCTTGTGGTGGGGCGACGTTGAAACCGCGCGCGCGATTGAGCAGGCTCTTGCCAAACGGGACGGTCCGATCGTGCCTCTGATCATCGGATTGCCAGACGCCGCACGGGTACGCGCAGAACGACATGTCTGCGTGGATACGACCGCGTCCGGTGGCAATGCAGCCCTTTTGGGTGCAGCGGGTTAAGCTGCAAATACCGGCAAAAAGCGGGCTGCGCGCGGGAACACTGTGCGCGGCCTTTCGTGAACACTTGACCCTGCGGGGCCAATCGCACAAGTCTCGTGGATGTTTCCCATTCGCGACCATAACCCGTCGGGGCGCACGCCCTATGTCACCTACGCGCTGATGATCGCCAATGTTGGCATCTTCCTCAGCTACGCGATGTATTTGACCGACGACACGGTGATATATGACATCTACAACAGCTACGCGCTGATCCCGGCACGTATTGGCGCGGGGGGCGGATTTGAGGGGCTGGTTACCTCGCAATTCTTGCACGCGGGTTGGATGCATCTGGCCGGTAATCTGCTGTTTTTATACATCTACGGCGATAATATCGAAGACGAGATGGGGCATGTCCCTTATCTGGTGTTCTATCTTGTGTGCGGCATCGCAGCGGGGCTGACACAAGTCGCGTTCGAGCCATCCTCACGCGTGCCGATGGTTGGTGCGTCTGGGGCGATTGCCGGGGTCATGGGGGGCTATCTGCTGCTCTATCCCAAGGCCAAGGTCGATATTTTGATCATTTTTGTGGTCTTCTTTCGCATTTTTCCGATCCCTGCGTGGATCATGCTGATGCTGTGGTTCGGCCTGCAGTTTCTGGGCGGTATCGGTGCAGACCCGAACCAGGGCGGCACTGCCTATTGGGCACATGCGGGGGGCTTTGTCGCAGGATTGTTGCTGACGGTCCCGTTCTGGTTGCGCAGGGGCGGGTTTGCGTTCTGGCGCCGTACCGAAGGGCATCCACCGCACCCGCCAGCCACTTATGACACGCTGGAAAGCCGTATTCCCCGGATCAAACGCAGATGAGCGGGCCAATGGAGATCACGGCAAGCTGCCATTGTGGTGCGGTTGAATTGCGCGCGACGCTCACCCATGGGTTTGACGATATTGGTCGCTGCACGTGTTCGTTCTGCGCCCGCAGGCAAGCGGCGGCTGTGACGGCGGATGCGGCGTCTGTTGTGGTGACCAAGGGCGCGGACAATCTTACGCTTTATACTTGGGGAACCGGCACCGCGCAGCATTACTTTTGCAAGACTTGCGGCATTTACACACACCACCGCAGGCGGTCCGACCCACGCCAATGTGGTATCAATCTGGGATGTATTGCGGGCGCGCATCCCCAAGATCACGAGCCGATCAAATGGACAGACGGGGTGAACCATCTATCCGATCGCACGCCACAGAATTAACAACGCCTTTCATTGCGGCAAAGCCTTGATGGACTAATCAATCAAGGTGATGAATTAGATTTTTAACATATTATATTGAATTGGCTGACATTTTTCATTCTGAAATCTATACCGGTGCGGGCCATATTAACTTTTGGCCAACCTTTAGTCCCTAACTCTTTCTGTCGGGTGCGCAGGGCTTTGGAGGTGAGGAATGGTGTCAACAACGCCGCAAGACCGGTTTGGCATTCAATCAGCCGCGATGGAATTAGCCGCATTGTGCAAAGTCGAGGTTCCGGGTTGGCTGATCCCGGAACCCGAAACACTTGTCTTTTTGCACCATGGCGACTTGCCTGACGTCCCACGTCCTTTGGGGATAGAGAACCTTGGCCTTGGGCCTGATTTGATGCTTGGCGGGTTTGCCCTGACCTATGGCACAGCGCAGGACGTGCGCATTGAGATTGCAGGAACCGTGATCAACATCGGGACCGAAGGTGCCGAGACCTCGCTAGTGTCCGTCTACCTGTCACAAGACACGACCATCGGTGCTGACGACGTGCTGCTGCAAAGCTTTCAGGTTGGACCTATCGCCAGCGGCAACCTGATTGATTTCGAAAGCTTGATTGACCTGCCATCTGCGGTCCCATCCGGCGCACCGTTTTTCATCGGTCTGCGCATCGACAGCACGAACGCGGTGGTAGAGGTGGATGAAACCAATAATACAACACTTGGCCAACTTTTTCAGCCCAACCCGGCCATTGGCGTCGTAGCACCCGTGCATGTTGAGCCGTATGTTTTGTTGTTGCGCGATGACAGAAATCTGAATGAAACAGGGGATCTGGCCGCACTCGGTCCTGCGCTGCGCATTGCAGAGGCGCTATCGCCGACAGATTTGAACGCTCTGCGCACAGATTTGGGTCGCGCTGGCATATCGACTTATGAAGATGTCCCTGTGTTCCAGTTTCAAGCCTTGCCCGCTTTGCTGAACGGCAGCGTTGATGCGCTGGTCTTGTACCGTGACAGCGCGCTTCTTGACCCGTTGCCAAGCGGCGTTTCTGTGTTTGAAATTCCAGGCAAACCGGGTGATCTCGTCCCCTTTGACGCTGCAATAAACATGATCTTGGGCGGCGGCGGTGATGATATTCTATTTGCGACAACCGCGAACGATCTGATCATCGGTGGTGGCGGGCGCGATACGGCTGCGTTTGAAGGACCGCAATCCAGTTATACACTGACGCTAACACCTAGCGGCATGACTCTGCGCGAAAGACGGGATGATGCGGGTCAATTTGATACGCTCGTTTCCATCGAAACGCTGGATTTCGGAACCGAAAGTGCGGCGTTTAACAACCAGCCAATGGCGTTGGACCTTTTCTCGGGGCCGACACGTCTGACAGCAACTGATTTTAGCCTGATTGCAGAGCTTTACATCGCGTACTTCAACCGCGCGCCCGACGCGATAGGCCTCTATTTCTGGGGCACTTTATTTGAAAAGGGCTTCACGCTGGAGCAGATGGCCGCCAGCTTTTTCGATCAGCCGGAAACCCGCGCCACCTATGCTGCTGTGATTGACCAGAACGGTGGTCTGATCGACGCAGATGCCTTTGTTACGGCGGTCTATGCAAATGTGCTGGGTCGTGCACCGGATGCCGATGGTTTCGCATTCTGGACCACACAGTTGAACAACAATCCCGATATCACGCCGCCAACCTTCATTCTGTCGATCATCAACGGTGCAAAATTTGCCGCCAATCCCGTGCCTCAGACCTTTGTCGATCAAGCCTATCTGGCGACCAAGACAGAGATTGGCGCGTATTATTCTGTGATCAAGGGGCTAAGCGACGTCGCAGATGCGCGCAGCGTAATGCAGGCTTTTGACGGCTCATTGCAAAGCATCAGCGCGGCCGTTGATCTAGCGGATATGTTCCATCTGGCCGCGTCGGACCCGCTAACGGGTGATTTTATATTCCCGCTGGTCGGTGTGATTGACGATCCTTTCGCAATCTTCTGAGGGCAGTCCTTTAAGAGGGCAACGGTGTCCAGAGGCCCTTGCCCCCGAGGGGTGAGATACGGCAAGTTGAGGCATGTCAAAAAACCTCGCCTCCGCGCTGACCAGATGCCCGCGTATTTTCAATACGGACCGGGCGCATGATGCTGAAAACCTTGTCGGTGATTTGCCAAGCGAGGTGCGTTCACTGGTCGTCGGCGCGGCCAGCGGTAGTCCCTATCTGTTGGGGCTTATGCAAAAAGAAGCAGATTGGCTGCGCGGGGCGGTCGCTGATCCGGTTGCCGCTGTGGGTGACGTCATCATGACCGCACAAACAGCGCCGTTTGACGTGATAGGCGACACATTACGGCAGGGCAAAAGGCGTGTTGCGCTGATGACGGCGCTGGCCGATTTGGGCGGCGCGTGGTCGCTTGCGCAGGTGACCGACGCGCTGACGCACTATGCCGATGCGGCATGCGGTGCAGCCCTAAGGGCTGGGCTGGCCCAGCAGATCAAACGCGGCAAACTGCCCGGTATGGGGATGGACGATCTGGCAGATGCGGGCGGGATGGTGGTCCTGGCCATGGGCAAGATGGGCGCGCACGAGCTGAACTATTCGTCAGACATCGACCTGATCTGTCTGTTTGACGAAACCCGTTTTGACCCGAATGACTTCCATGATGCGCGCACCGCCTTTGTCCGTGCCACCCGCGCGATGAGCGGCACGTTGAGCGATCTGACAGCGCAGGGATACGTCTTTCGCACCGACCTGCGGCTGCGGCCCGATCCTGCGGTTACACCCGTTTGCATGGCGATGGAGGCCGCAGAGCGATATTACGAATCGCTGGGCCGCACTTGGGAACGGGCGGCCTACATCAAGGCGCGACCGGCTGCGGGCGATCTGAGCGCGGGTCAGACGTTTCTGGACGGTTTGCGCCCGTTCGTCTGGCGCAGACATCTGGATTTTGCGGCCATTCAAGACGCCCACGACATGCGGTTGGCCATCCGTGAACACAAGGGCCTTGGCGGTCCGATCACCTTGCCCGGCCACAACATGAAACTGGGGCGTGGGGGCATACGCGAAATCGAATTTTTCACGCAAACCCGACAGTTGATTGCGGGTGGACGCGATCCCGATCTGCGGCTGCGGGGGACGTGTGAAAGCCTGAGCGTGCTGGCCGACAAAGGCTGGGTCAAACCAGACGTCGCCGAAACGCTCACATCGCATTACGGGTTTCACCGCACGATCGAACACCGGCTGCAGATGGTACGCGATGCCCAGACCCATGACCTGCCCAAATCGGATCAGGGGTTTTCCCGGCTTGCCGCATTGATGGACCGCGACGGGGATGCGTTGAAAGCTGAATTGGTCGACAGGTTGAGCGAGGTTCATTCCCTGACCGAAGGGTTCTTTGCAGGGTCCGGTAAACCGGCACCGGCGCAAAGCGGGGGGCATGTCTTTGACAGAAGCGTTCTTGAGCGTTGGCCAAGTTACGCGGCGCTGCGATCAGATCGGGGTGCGGCCATATTCGAGCGGTTGAAACCCGATCTTTTGATGCGCCTCGCGCAATCGGCAAAGCCGGATGAGGCGTTGTTGGCCTTTGACGGGTTTTTGGCTGGATTGCCCGCAGGTGTGCAGCTTTTTTCGTTGTTGAAGGCGAACCCGCAGATTGCCGATTTGCTGATTGACGTGGTCAGCACATCGCCTGCCTTGGCATCGCATCTGGCGCGTAATTCGGGTGTGTTCGATGCGGTCATTGGTGGCGATTTCTTTATGGATTGGCCCGGTGAGGATGGATTGCGCGACATGCTTGCCGCGCAGCTTGAGGCATATCCCGATTATGAGGCAAAGCTGGACGGCACCCGCCGTTGGGCGCGCGAATGGCATTTCCGCGTTGGCGTTCATTTGCTGCGGGGATTGACGGATGCGGCTACCGCTGGCGCGCAATACAGCGATTTGGCGCGCGCGGTACTGGGCGCGCTTTGGCCTGTGGTGCAGACCGAATTTGCCCGCAGGCACGGACCCGCACCGGGGCGCGGGGCGGTGATCCTCGGGATGGGGTCGCTCGGGGCAGGGCGTCTGACCGCGACTTCCGATCTTGATATGTTGGTGATCTATGACCCGGCGGGTGTTGAAAATTCGGACGGGCCAAGGCCGCTGGCAACGCGGCTTTATTATGCGCGCCTGACGCAGGCGATGATCACTGCGATGACCGCACCAATGGCGCAGGGTAGGCTATATGAGGTGGACATGCGGTTGCGCCCTTCTGGCAATCAGGGGCCGGTTGCGACCGCGATCAACAGCTTTGAGAGCTATCAGAAAACCCAAGCCTGGGTATGGGAACATTTGGCACTGACCCGTGCGACAGTTGTGGCGGGGCCCGCTGACTTGGCTGCCGATGTGGACCGTATCATCGCCGAGGTGCTGCAGGCACCGCGCGAGCAGGCGGGCGTATTGGGTGATGTCGCCGAAATGCGCAACCGGATTGCAACGGCCAAATCCGCGCACGGCCCTTGGGACGCAAAGATCGGGGTGGGCCGGTTGCAGGATATTGAACTGTTGGCGCAGGCGGGGGCGTTGTTGTCGGGACAATATGCCCATGCGATCCCGGATGGTATCAAGGCGGCTTGTGGCCGAAATATACTGTCGCAAGAGGATGCGGATGCGCTGATCAAGGCTTATGATCTGTGCTGGGCACTGCAATGTGCGGGGCGTCTTTTGGCTGCCGCGCCGGTCCAAACCGAAAGTCTGGGACAGGCAGGGGCGCAGTTTCTGGCGCGAAGCCTGGGACATGACGCAATTGACGCGGCTGAGACGCAATTGAACAATCAATATGCAGCGGCGGACAGCATCATCACGCAGGCCCTCAGCGGTCTCGGAACACCTTGAAGTGGAACTTGCGCAGTGAAAGCACGATGATGAAGGGCGACGCACAAGACCCGAAGGGGCTGATCTATGAAGCCTTTCGCATTGACGGGATCACAGAGTCCGAGTGCCGCAGTATCTTTCTGGACTGGGCGCTGAGCCTGCCGATTGAGCAAGACACATCGACAACAATCAAGGCGCTGTTGGAGCAGTATAAGGCCAATGTCGGGCATCCTATGATCGAGGTAATGACCCAAGGCCTGACAACGATGGCCGCACCGCGCAGGCGCGGCGGTTGGCGCAGCAGGCCCAGAAACTGACGGGTTACCAGAAACTGAAGGGCTAATTGTGGTCGCCAAGTTTTGGCGGCGCACTCGTATACCCGCAATTGTGCTGGCCCAATTGTGTCCGTGTTGTGGACAATCCCGCGAAAAGACCTCAGTCCTGATCACATTCCGTCAATTCAGCGCCTCAATTGTCGGGCACTTCTATGGTTAACGCGTCCGCGAGTAAGGACGCTGATGCAATAGAGGTGTGTTATGAAAACGCTCAAATTGATGATTGCTTTGGGACTTGGTGCTTTGGTTTCTGCCTGTGGCGCGATGCCGGATGTTGCCAGCCGGAATGCCCCGTTTGAGACGATCCCCGAACAAACGCTTTCCGCGCAAACAACCGACAGCGCATTGCAGTTTGCCCAATCAGCGCAAGGCGCAATTCGCGTGTCCGAAGTAAACGTCAACATCCCCCGGACGCTGAAAGTATCAGAGTCGAATGTGTATTATCCACGCGGCGATATCGTCTGGCGCGGCGATCCTATTGGTGACCGCTATGAACAGATCGAAGCGATCTTTCAAAGCGCAGCATACAACGGCACCAAAGACATGGTCGGTGAACGCGCCGTGGTTGTGGACCTTCAGCTTGTCCGGTTCCATTCAGTCAGTGAACGGACCCGCGCGACTGTCGGCGGTGTGCATAACATGCATTTCTTTATGACTGTGCGCGATGCAGAAACCGGTGCGTTGATCCGGGCGCCCCGTAACATCGTGGCTGACCTGCCCGCATACGGGGGCAATGAGGCCATCAAAGCGGAACGTCGCGGTCAAACCCAAAAAGTCCGGGTCACAGGCTACCTTGCGCAAGTGATCCGCCAAGAGCTGGAACACCCCGAAGCCGAGAGCAGCGCGAAAATCTCTGCTGTAAAGCAGACCCAGCGCAGTAATTCGAATATCTGACCTTTCACAAGGTTGCGGAAAGAGTTAGAGGGGCGCTATGACAGCGCCCCTTTCCCCATCCGACACACTGCCCACCGAACTGCCGGTGGTGCGCCTTATCCCCAAAGCCAATGCCCGTGCGATCCGCCACGGGTATCCGTGGGTTTACGCAAATGAGATGGTATTGGACCGTCGGACCAAGGGGCTTGCCCCCGGCACCCTTGCCATTCTGCAGGACGCAAACCGCGCCCCGATTGGTCTGGTCGCGTTCAATCCACTCTCCAAAATCGCAGCACGGATGCTGGATATTTCGGTAGATGCGGTCATCGACCAAAGCTGGTTCGAGGCGCGGATCGCGCGCGCCCAGGCGCTGCGCTCAAAATTCTATGACGCGCCTTATTACAGGTTGATCCACGCAGAGGCAGATGGCCTGCCGGGTGTGGTGATCGACCGTTTCGGCGACACATTGGTGGTACAGCCGAACGCGGCATGGGTCGATGGCTTGTTGGAACCGCTTTGCGCAGCACTTGTTGCGGTAACGGGCGCGCCCAATGTCCTGAAAAACGCAGGCGGTCGGACACGCAGCCTTGAGGGGCTTGACGATGTGTCCGGCGTTTTGACCGGTGTATTGCCTGATGGCCCGCTGCCTGTGCCGATGAACGGCGCCACCTATATGGCGGACCTTACGGGCGGTCAAAAAACCGGCCTGTTTTATGACCAACGGCCCAATCACGCCTTTGTTGCCAGCCTTGCGCGCGGTGCGCGGGTCTTGGACGTGTTTGCCCATGTCGGTGGGTTCGGACTGGCAGCACTTGCGGCAGGTGCCCAAAGCGCGCTGGCCGTTGACGGATCTGCGCCCGCGTTGGAGCTTGCGCAAGCAGGTGCCGAGGCGATGGGTGCAGCGGACCGGTTCACGACCCGTCAGGGTGATGCGTTTGACACGCTTGCTGCCCTGCGCAGTGAAGGGGCCGAATTTGATGTTGTGATCTGCGACCCACCGGCCTTTGCGCCGTCGCGCAGTTCCCTTGAAGCGGGCTTGCGAGCTTATGAGCGGATTGCGCGTTTGGCGGCACCCTTGGTGGCGGATAACGGCATTCTGGGTCTGTGTTCGTGTTCACATGCGGCTGATCTGAGCCAGTTCCGGGTGTCATCCGTGCGCGGTATCGGGCGGGCAGGGCGGCAGGCGACATTGTTGCACACCGGATTTGCCGGGCCTGATCACCCGCAATTGCCACAGCTTGCCGAAAGCGGCTATTTGAAATCGCTGTTCTTCCGGGTCTGATGGTCCCCCGCGTTCTGATCGACGCTTGCGTTCTTTACCCGACGGTGATGCGCGAGATGGTCTTGGGTGTTGCGCGCACGGGTCTTTTTGAACCTGTCTGGTCCGCACGGCTGCTGGAAGAATGGGCGCGCGCTGCGATCAAGCTTGGCCCGGCGGGCGAGGCGCAGGCGCGGGGCGAGATCGCGTTGTTACGTGCGGCTTGGCCCCATGCGGAGCGCCCTGCGGCTCCCGGCGTGGCGCAGCGTTTGTGGCTGCCGGACGCGGACGACATTCACGTTCTGGCCGTAGCGGTCGATGCGGGGGCTGATCTGATCCTGACGTTAAACGCCAAAGATTTTCCGCGCGGTATTCTTGCCGAAGAGGGGCTGGAGCGCGCGGATCCAGACAGTTTTATCATGCGGTATTGGGACGAGAACAGCGAAGACATCCGCGCAGCAGCCGCAGATATTCTGCAAACCGCGCGTCACTTATCCGGCAAAGAATGGGAAATGCGCGCCCTGATGAAAAAAGCGCGCTTGCCGCGCCTTGCCAAGGCGTTAAGCGCGCCAATTTAAGCGTCTGGCGTCCAACGCGACTGCAATTTGCTGAGCGCCGCAATGCGGGCTTCGGTCTTGGGATGGCTTAGTAGCCAAGCCGGTGCCGCACCTGAATTGGATTGGGTCAACGCCTCCAGCTTGCGGAAAAGCGAGATTTGTGGCGCGACACCGATGCCAGCCTTGGTGAGCAGGGCAGCGGCATAAGCGTCCGCCTCATATTCGTCGCCGCGCGACAGGCGTGCCGCCAGCAGCGTGGTCAGCATGTTGGCAATCCAGACGCCGGCAAACGGGATGAACCGGCCCAGAACCATCGCCAGCACGGTGCGGATGGCGTTTTGACCGGAAAAGTCGATCATCCGCCGCCGTGAATGGCCCAATGCCACATGCCCCAACTCATGCGCGATAACCGATGCCAGTTCTTCGGCGCTGACCTCTCCTTGGGTGAACTTGCGATAAAACCCGCGGGTGATGAAGATACGCCCATCGGGGGCCGCCAACCCGTTCACCGGGTCAATCTCGTAGATGTGAACCTTGATGCGCGGCAGGTCGAGCGCGGCCGCCAACCGGTCGCTCATGTCTTTGAGCGCGGGATCAGCGAGTATCGTAGAACGCGCGTCCAGTTCGCGCGCGGTCCGCCACGCGGAAAACCGGTACATCGCAAAACCGTAGGCGACGGCAAGCAGTATGGGAACGATCCTGATCATACTCTCAATATGGGGGTGAGATCGGGCGAGGCAAGCGACACTTTGTGCAATTTGGTGTGCAGCACGCCATTCGATGTGCAGCAGGCTATCTGGTTAACTCTTTGATGCCGCGCGACAGACCTTCGAGGGTCATGGGCACCATTGCATCAGGACCAAAGATTTCCTGGATCATCGTGATCGACTGCGTATAGGGCCAGTATTTCTCGGGCACCGGGTTGATCCACAGATTGCTGGTCCATTGATCACGCGCACGCGCCAACCAGACCGATCCGGCTTCAGCGTTCCAATGTTCATTCGCACCGCCGGGATAGGCGACCTCATAGGGTGACATCGATGCATCACCTACAAAAATGCATTTGTAATCAGGACCATAGGTGCGCAGGATCTCATGCGTGGATTGCTGTGCATCCCAACGGCGGCGGTTGTCACGCCAGACGCCTTCGTAAAGGCAATTGTGGAAATAGAAGTGCTCAAGATGTTTGAACTCGGACTTTGCGGCTGAAAAAAGCTCTTCCACGACCTTGATATGGGGGTCCATGGAGCCGCCGACGTCAAGAAACAACAACACTTTGACCGCATTGCGCCGCTCGGGGCGGGTTTTGACGTCCAGATAGCCATGCTCGGCTGTGGCGCGGATGGTGCCGTTCAGGTCCAGTTCTTCGGTAGCCCCATCGCGCGCCCAGCGGCGCAAGCGCTTGAGAGCGACCTTGATATTGCGCGTACCCAGTTCAACTGTATCGTCTAAGTTCTTGAATTCACGCTTGTCCCAGACTTTGGCGGCGCGCTGGTGGCGCGACTCGTTCTGGCCGATGCGCACACCTTCGGGATTATAGCCATAGGCCCCGAAAGGCGATGTTCCGGCGGTCCCGACCCATTTGTTGCCCCCCTGATGGCGGCCTTTTTGCTCTTCGAGACGTTTCTTCAGCGTTTCCATCAGCTTGTCAAAACCACCCAAGGCTTCGATCTCGGCTTTTTCCTCGGGGCTGAGGTGTTTTTCAGCCATCTTCTCTAGCCAGTCCTTGGGGATTTCAACCGCTTCAAGAACGTCGTCTAACGTGATGCTTTCCAAGCCTTTAAAGGCTGCAGCAAAGGCTTGATCAAACTTGTCGATGTTACGTTCATCTTTGACCATCGAAACGCGGGCGAGATAGTAAAACGCCTCTACGTCGTAGGTGGCGATACCTGCGGCCATCCCGTCCAGAAAAGCGAGGAATTCGCGCATGGAGACAGGAACTTTGTGGCGGCGCAATTGGTCAAAGAACGGTAAAAACATGGCCCTCAGCCCGCAAAAAAGATGCGATCAACAAAGACCGTGATGACCATGCCCACAACCATAAAGGCGATGGCGTAGCCGGCCGCATATTGTGCAATGTCTTTGCGGTTACCGCGTCTTTTGCGGGCACTCAGGCCCCCTAGAACAGCGCCCAAAATGCCTAATACGATGACGATCATGCAGCGCTTTCCCCCGTGGTTTTATCCTTTGAGCGGGTTCAGCGAGGCGATCTCGCGCAGCTTGGCCCGCACAGCCCAATCAGCGCCAAACCCGTACCGCGCCCAGCCGATACTGTCCAGCCTGACGCTACGCGCTTCTGCGTGACGGTTTTCCAGTTCCAGTGCCTCTGAGCGGAGCAAAAGCAGGGTCGACAGAAGGGCCGCGTTTTCATTGCGTTTGGCCGTAGGGATGTGGGGCGCTATGATTGACAGGGCTTTAGCCCCTTCACCTTTGGTAATGGCATAGGCCGACAACTGCGTGGCGACATAGGCGCGGTGCAAATCTGTGCCGGGGCTGTTGGCATAAAACCGGTCGGCTGCGACATAATGCATATGCGCGGTTTCCGGATCATCGGTCTGCAGGACGCGCCCCATTGCATAATGCGCAAATGCACGGCGGTGATCCTGCCAGCCCATTGCTTTGGCGATGCGGATTGCTTCGCTCGCGGCAGCGTTGCGCCCCGAGAACGAGATAGAGCGACCCAATGCGGTTTGGATCGCGGCGGTCCAGTCTTTTGGTGTGCGTGTCGAGAAGCTGGCGCGTTTTGCAGCACCGCGTGGATTTGTCCGGGCAAGGATGCCGGGCAGGGCTGCGGCAACCTCACCGCGGCTCATGCCAGAGCGCAGCGCCGGATCGTAGTAGGTCCGCAGAATAAGCATGTCGAAACCGGTCAGCACCGTGTGGACGTTGTCATCGTTGAACACACTGTCGGGCAGACGGTAGAGATCGTTGATCGGGCCCAGCGCCTGTGCCAGTTCCTCGTGCAGACAATCGCGGACTTCTTGCGGGCTGGCATCGTTTGGCAGGAAAATCGCCAGCCTTTCGCGTTTGCTTAGGGTGGACCAGTTAGTCTGTGGCTTACGGCGCGCGGCGCGGTATTCATCAATGGTGGTGACGTTTGGGGCAACAAAACAGGCGGCTTGGGGTAAAACACGACGGATTTCAGAGCGCGAGACCGCCTGAATGGTGATGTTGGCATTCGAACTTGTGGTGCGGCTGATGTCGATCCTGGCCTCCGAACGCAAACGCGCGATCAGCATTTTGAGGTCTGGACCCAGCGTCGGGGGTTGTTCCCCGGTCACACGCACGGTGATCGGCGTTTCAAAGCGGGTGAGGACGGGCAGCTTGCGACCGCTTTCCATTTGGAAAGACAGTTCAATGAAATCAATTGCCAGATCGTTGTTGGACCGGATCGGCGCATCCGGAGAACTCCCGCCGAAGACCTTCATCGGGGGCAGGGTGCTTTCGGCGAAACTGGCGCGGGTAGCAACATCAGGGATAGAGGCGGGGACACATGCGTTCAGAAACAACACGAAAGGCAGCACGAGACGCCCGTTCATGCGAACACGCCTTTTGGGCCAAAGGAGATCAACGTATTTGTGCGCTCAGGCGACATGGAAATCATGCGCCCAAAGCGTGCCATTTGAATAACCATAAACTGCCTGCCTGCCCTTTTTGAGCGTTCGATGTCAGGTCTTTTCGCCTGTCATCTCGACCTTACTAGGGAGGTAGTGAGGCAATATAGGGGCAAATTATCCCCAATAAGGCATAACCGGCAGTTGTTGTTTCTGAGTCACGTAAATCGCCACATTTGCCTAACCCCCTATGGGGTCAGGCAAATTTATTGGCATATCTTGTGTAGGTCGACCTTAGCGCTGACCGCGCGCCATAAAGGCAAGGCGCTCGAACAAATGCACATCCTGTTCGTTCTTCAACAATGCACCGTGCAATTTGGGCAGCGCCGACTTGCCGTCTTTCTTGAGATCAGCCGCATCCATGTCCTCTGCCAGCAGCAGTTTCAGCCAGTCCAGCACTTCGGAGGTTGACGGTTTTTTCTTGAGACCCTGCTGTTCACGGATTTCATAGAACTGCGTCAGCGCTGTGGTCAGCAGCGTTTCCTTGATTGAGGGGTGGTGGACCTCAACGATCTTTTTCAGCGTCTCCATCTCCGGGAACCGGATATAGTGGAAAAAGCAGCGGCGCAGAAACGCATCGGGCAGTTCTTTTTCGTTGTTGGAGGTGATAATTACGATAGGGCGCTGGCGTGCCTTGATCGTCTCACCGGTCTCATAGACAAAGAACTCCATTTTATCAAGCTCTTGGAGCAGGTCATTGGGGAATTCAATGTCGGCTTTATCGATCTCGTCGATCAGCAGAACGACTTTTTCATCCGCGTCAAACGCCTGCCACAGTTTGCCTTTGCGAATGTAGTTGGCCACATCATGCACGCGCTCTTCGCCCAGCTGGCTGTCGCGCAGGCGGCTGACGGCGTCGTATTCATAAAGACCTTGCTGGGCGCGTGTGGTGGACTTGATGTTCCATTCAATCATCCGCAAGCCAAGCGCCGAGGACACCTGTTTTGCCAGTTCTGTTTTGCCTGTGCCGGGTTCGCCTTTCACCAGCAGCGGACGCTCCAGCGTTACAGCCGCGTTAACGGCAATTGTTAGGTCGTCGGTGGCGACATAGTCAGCGGTGCCTTGGAATTTCATCTGCGCTCAAATCCTTTAATGGGCCGTATGTTAGCCTTGGTTTAACCAAAAACGATAGGGATTGTGTAGTGACAATCCATGGCGGCTGCGCTAGACGCGGCGTCATGGGGATACTCGGGGAGACACCTCTCAATATGTCAGTAGCCAAAACTGTTGAGGATTACGCAATGAAGCAGGAAGTTTTCTTGGCGGATGATTATTCGCCAGCCGAAGATGAGCTGTTCATGAACGACAAGCAAGTGGAGTATTTTCGCCGCAAGCTGTTGAATTGGAAAGCAGAGTTGATCGAGGACAGCCGCGATACGATCGAAGCGCTGCAAGACGGGACACGCAACATTCCGGATGTGAACGACCGTGCCTCCGAGGAGACTGACCGCGCGCTCGAGTTGCGCACGCGTGACCGTGCGCGCAAGCTGGTCAGCAAGATCGAAGCCGCACTGCGTCGCATTGATGAAGGCGAATTCGGATATTGTTCCGTGACGGGGGAGCCGATTTCCCTCAAACGCCTTGACGCCCGTCCGATTGCGACGATGAGCCTTGAGGCACAGGAAAAGCACGAACGCCGCGAGAAAGTGCACCGCGACGATTGATCCTTTGTAAGGATGTCTAGAGATATGACGCCGAGGCCCGTAGGGGTTTCGGCGTTTTTCGTTTGGGGGACATAGATGAGCATCTCTAACGCGATTGTGGTAGGCGGCGGCATTGGCGGGTTGGCGGCAGCGGCGGCTTTGGCGCGCAAGGGCGTTGCGGTCACATTGATTGAGCAGTCCGAAAAGCTGCGCGAAGTGGGCGCAGGTTTGCAGATCAGCCCGAACGGGATGTGCGTGATGCGGGCACTTGGCTTGGGTGCGGCGCTGACCCAAAAGGCCGCAGTGCGCGGGCAAGCGGTCGTGCTGCGCGACTATAAGGCTGGCAAACAGGTTGCTCGGCTGGACCTGATGCGGCTCAAAAAGGGGCAGGAGTATTATTTCCTGCACCGGGCCGATCTGATTGACGTGTTGGCCGGTGCAGCCAAACGCGAAAACGTGACGTTCGAGATGGGCGCGCAGGTCGCCAGCATCCGCCAAGGTGCGCTGCCACAAGTGCAAATGGCGGATGGCAGTACGCGCAAGGCTGAACTGGTGGTCGCGGCAGATGGCATCCATTCGGTCGCGCGCCCGGTGTTGAACGGCCCTGATGAGGCGGCGTTTACCGGACAGGTGGCATGGCGGGCGATTGTCCCCAACACCCTTAACCACCCAGACGAGGCGCATGTCACGATGGGACCGGGGCGCCATCTGGTCAGCTATCCGGTGCGCAATGCACGGCTTGTGAACCTTGTCGCGGTAGAAGAACGCAGCGACTGGGCTGCAGAAGGCTGGAACCATCCCGATGATCCCGCACATCTGCGCGCCGCATTCTCGGAATTTAGTGGCGACGCCAAAGCACTGTTGGCTTTGGTCGATAATGTTTCGTTGTGGGGGCTGCACCGGCATCCGGTGGCGGCAAATTGGGGTGCTCGGGGCGTGGCCTTGCTGGGTGATGCAGCACATCCAACGCTGCCGTTTCTGGCGCAGGGGGCCAACATGGCGCTGGAGGATGCCTGGGTGCTGGCTGACACGGTTATGCGGCGTGGCGCTGCTGGCATTGCCGAGTATCAACAGCGCCGTCATGCCCGAGTGACGCGCGTGATCAATGCCGCCAACGGCAATGCGTGGCGCTATCACCTGCGGCCCAGCCCCATGCGCAGTGCCGCACATCTGGGTCTGCGGCTTGGCTCTGCACTGCTGCCGGGGCGGATGATCGGGGCCTATGATTGGCTTTATGGCATGGATGTGACGGCGCAGCCTAAATAGGGGCAGCGCCGCGCGTTACTGTGCGCGCTGCAACATGCCGAACAGATCACGCGGATCGTCAGGATCGGCAAGCAGGTCCAGAGGATGGAACAATTGCGTTTCCGCAATCTGGGCACGCACGTAACGCAAAGCCGAAAAATCCTCGATCGCAAAACCGACGCTGTCAAACAGCGTGATTTGTGTGTCATCGACGCGGCCCTTTGCCTGACCTGTCAACACTTCCCAAATCTCCGTAACAGGGTGGTCTGGGCTAAGTTGCTGAATTTCGCCCTCAATGCGGGTCTGTTCGGGGTATTCGACGAAAATGCCTGCACGGTGCAGGATCGCGGGGGCCAGTTCGGTCTTGCCCGGGCAATCACCACCGATGGCGTTGATGTGAACGCCCGCACCAACCATGTTGTCGGTCAGGATCGTGGCGTATTGTTTGTCCGCGGTGCAGGTGGTGATGATCTGCGCACCCATAATCGCTTCTTCGGCGGATTTGCAGGATACGACGGTCAAACCATGACCGGCCAGATTGGCTGCACATTTAGCAGTGGCGGCAGGGTCAATGTCAAAAAGCCGGACCTCGGTCACGCCTGCGATGGCTTTCATCGCCAGCGACTGGAATTCCGACTGCGCGCCGTTGCCGATCATCGCCATGACATGCGCGCCCTTGGGGGCCAGCGTCCGGGCGACCAGGGCCGATGTTGCGGCCGTGCGCAGGGCTGTCAGGATCGTCATTTCACTCAGCAAAACCGGATAGCCAGACGCCACATCAGCCAGCAGGCCGAACGCCGTCACGGTTTGCAAACCATCTGCTGTGTTGGACGGGTGGCCGTTGACGTATTTGAACCCGTAGACATCCCCGTCCGATGTCGGCATCAATTCGATGACGCCCTTTTCGGAATGGCTGGCCACGCGCGGGGTCTTGTCGAACAAGGGCCAGCGCTTGAAGTCTTCTTCGATATAGACCGCGAGACCGCGCAGCATATCCTCAAGACCAACATAGTGGATTAGTTTCATCATGTGATCGACAGAGACGAAAGGCACCAGTGCTTTTTCGGACGGTGTGAGCGATGTCATCGGGTTTTCCTCAAAAATTAGGCTGGGTTCAGAACGCGCGCGTCGGGCGGTCAAAGACGTTGCGACCCAGCGCAGAGGCAGCCAGATCCACCATCAAGGATGCGGTGCGCCCGCGCTCGTCCAGAAACGGGTTCAGCTCCACCAGATCAAGCGATGTCATCAATCCGCTGTCGTGCAGCATTTCCATGACCAGATGGCCTTCGCGCACGGTTGCGCCGCCGGGAACGGTGGTGCCAACAGCCGGGGCGACGGAAGGATCAAGGAAATCCACGTCCAAGGACACATGCAGCATGCCACCGGCAGCCTCGACCGTGTCCAGAAACGCCTGAAGCGGCCGCGCGATGCCGTGTTCGTCAATCTGGCGCATGTCGACATGGGTGATTGTGGTGTCTTGCAGCGCAGTGCGTTCGGCGGCATCGACAGAGCGCAAGCCGATGATGGCGACATTGTCTTGCGGGACCGGTGTTGTGATGTCGGGAAAGCCGTCAAAGCCCGCGCGCCCGGTCACATAGCCCAAGGGCGTGCCGTGCAAGTTGCCGCTGTCGGTGCTTTCCAGCGTGTGGAAATCCGTATGCGCATCCAGCCACAGCACGAAAAGCGGGCGGCTCTGCGTCTCTGCATGGCGCATGGCACCCAGAACGGTGCCCAGTGACAATGCATGATCACCGCCCAAGAATATCGGCAGACCTTCGGCCAATGCCGCTTCGCTCGCGTCTGCAAGGCTCTCGGTCCAGGCGATTGTTTCCTCAAGCGCGATCAGCTTGGGGTGGGCTTTGGGCGCGTAGGGACGCGGGGCAATGTTGCCCATGTCACTGACGCTGTGACCCAGACCGGTCAAGGCTTCGGCCAATCCCGCTGTGCGGTAGGCATCAGGGCCCATCAGGCAACCTTTGCGCGCTTTGCCGCAATCCACCGGTGCGCCAACGAGAATGCAGTGCTTTTGGGACATGTTTGAGCTCCATTTGCTATCATTATCCTGATGTATCTGCTGATATTGTTCATCGACAAGCTATCATATTGACCGTATTGGTCGGTAATTAGGCAATATGGTAAGTCATAATGGACGAAATGGATCACCGCCTGATTGCGGCATTGCGCCACGATGCCCGCATGGGGTTGTCGGAGCTAGCCCAGCGGCTTGGCGTCTCGCGTGGCACGGCGCGGGCGCGATTGGCCAAACTCCAGGCGCGCGGCGATATTGTCGGGTTCAGCGTTGTGACCCCCGCAGATGTCGCGCGTGATCCGGTGCGCGGTATGATGATGATCGGCATCGAAGGGCGCGGGACAGAGCGCGTCGCAAGACAATTAGGGCAAATGGCCGAAGTACGCGCGGTCCATTCGACCAACGGGCGCTGGGATGTGATCATCGAGATCGGCACTGAAACGCTTGAACAATTTGACGCGGTTCTGACCCGCATCCGGCGGTTGGATGGTATCGTATCAAGCGAAACCAGCCTGCTCTTGAAGACTTCAAAAGCGGGGTAGCGTTCAGTTCCGGCGCGCGGCCTTGATCCACAGGATCATTAAGGCAAAGGATATTACTGCGTTCCAGCCCGCCATCGAAAGGCCGGCCAACTGCCAAACGATTTCGTCACACATGATCAAGGTGGTCGGGCCATCGGTGGACAACAGCGACGCGCCATCCATCCCGCTGAGACCGGCGCCATTGCCACTGCATGATGACGGGCCGGGCCAAAACCCCCATTCCACGCCTGCATGATACGCGCCGATGGCCGCAGTTGTGCCGGCAGCCACAGCACCTAGCCACGCGAGTGACCGCTCACCCGTAATCAGAATGGCCAAACCGACCAGAATCGCCGCCCCATGCGGCCACCGTTGCCACAGACACATCTTGCAGGGCAGGAGGCCACCGATATGCTGAAAACCGTAAGCCCCCAGCAGCAGAGCGGCAGACCCCAAAGTGGCAATTGTCAGGAGAACAGGCGCTTTGTTCATAGGAATTTCACCGCTGCAAATCCGCCCAGCAGCAGAATCAGCGCCAATGTGAACATCAGTCCAAGCCTGCGTTCAATAAAGTCGCGGATCGGCGCGCCGTATTTCCACAACAGCCCTGCCACGATGAAAAACCGCAAACCCCGCGCAAGGATGGAGGTGGCTATGAAAATGCCAAGGGGCATGCCCGTCCAGCCCGACATGATCGTGATGACCTTGTACGGAAAAGGCGTAACACCCGCCGTCAGGACCGCCCAGAAACCCAGATCGTTGAACCTGCCAGAGAATTCCGCCATTGCGTCAGCCTTGCCCAAAGCGGCCAAGATCGGCTGGCCCAGTGTTTCAAACGCGAGCGCACCGATGGCGTAGCCCAAAAGCCCTCCCATGACAGAGGCAAACAGCGCGACACCCGCGATCAGAAATGCCCGGTTGGGCCGCGCAATGATCATCGGGATCATGATAATGTCGGGTGGAATCGGAAAAAAGGAGCTTTCGACAAAAGCAACCACCGCCAACGCCCAAAGTGCATGGGGATGTTGGGCGAGGCTTAAAGTCCATTCATAAAGACGTCTGATCATCTGAAATCCATGGTTGCGCTGCATTGGAACACCATGCGCGGGTGACTGCGTCAAGGTCCAGTTCCAAAGTTGTGTTAAATTGCTCTTGTAGGGCTGCGCGATGCACGCTAGACCCGCCGCCAAGTGCCCAAGTGGCGGAATGGTAGACGCAGGAGATTCAAAATCTCCCGCCGCGAGGCGTGCCGGTTCGAGTCCGGCCTTGGGTACCACTGGATCCTTCCAGTCCGCAATATTCCTGAGATATAATTGCTATATATGCCTTTGGTGCGACATCGGATGGTGTCTGTACGATCTCCGGAATGATTCGACGCCACTTTAAACTGATTGTGCCAGATTTCGCGACAATACCCCTCAATTATAGGTATCGTTTCCAGAATGGCGTCAATCCCGGCGCGGCATTTACGCTTATGTCTCGCGGGACGCGCGCCATGCCTGCCATGCTTCGGGCGTATCCAGATCAAGGCGCGCGTGATTTGTCGGAAGCGCGACAAGATGGACCCGGTTTTGGTGTGCGGTGATCACATCTTTGCCGCCGCTGTCCCCTTTCAGCGCGCCCAGCGCTTGGAACAAAGACCGGTGAAAGACCGTTGGATGCCCGGGTTCCCCCTTGTCTGTCGCGCCACGCCAAATCAATGCGTCCGGGTGGGTGGCAACACTGTGTGCGACGGCCCCCAAGTCAGCGACAGTCAATTCCGGCATATCGGCAAGCACGACCATCAGATGTATCGCGCTTGCAGGCAGTGCCGCGATTGCCGTCCGCAGGCTGGCATTCATGCCCTCATCCGCATGCTTGACGGGAACAGGCGTTACATCCAACCCCTCAAGCACTCCGTATCTAGGATGCGGCGCTGGCGGCAACGCGATCAGCACAAGCGAACTGGTCGCGGCACGCGCCAACATCGCCTGACGGCGCAACAGCGCCATCCCCTCGACATCCTCCAGCAGCTTGTCGCGCCCGCGCATGCGCGCAGATTGGCCGGCAGCCAACAAAATGACAGGAAATTCAAAACGCGCGCTCATGGCGCCTGACTATCACAGCCAAGCGACGATGCCACTCATCCGCGCATCCGCACTGCCTCAGGATCGAACAGCGGCGTTGTGATTAACCGCGCAGGGCGCATCTGACCCAAAATTTCGATCTCCACTTTTAACCCCTCTGCGGCACGGGCGCGCGGCACAAACCCCAAGGCAATCGACTTGCCCGCAAAGTGGGAATACCCGCCAGACGTACAGAACCCCACTACCGCACCCTCAAGCCAGATCGGCTCATACCCCTGCACATCCGCGTCATCGGCATCGACCTCGAACGCCATCAACTGGCGCGCAGGCGGTGTCGCGCGCTCCGCTTCGGCCAGATCACGACCAATGAAGGGGGTGTTTTTCTTGAAACTGATGAAACGGTCGAGCCCGGTTTCTGCGGCTGTATAATCTTGCGAAAATTCTGCCATCCAAGAGCCAAAAAACTTGTCCAGCCGCAGCGACATCATCGCGCGCATCCCGAATGGCGTGATGCCATGAGGTTGGCCCGCCGCCCACAGACAGCGCCACAGAGCGCGCTGGTCCATCGGGTCAGAGTAAATTTCAAACCCCAGATCACCGGTATAGCTGACCCGTTGCACGATGCAGGCGGATTGTCCGACGGTCATCTGGCGGACATCCAGAAACTTCATGTCCGAGATATCTGTCAGCGTTACCGATTGCAGCAGATCACGCGCGTTTGGCCCTGCGATCTGAAATCCGGTGCGGCGGTCAGAGATGTTTTCAACATGAACACCGTCCTCCAAGTGACTGATAAACCACCGGTAGTGGAAGGCTTGCGATCCATAGGACGCAGTCAGTTGAAAATGGTCCTCAGCCAGACAGGACATGGTGAAATCCCCTATCAGCTTGCCCTTTTCTGACAGCATCGGCGTCAGCGACAACCGACCCAGTTGCGGCACACGGCCTGCCATGATCCGGTCCAGCCATTCCCGCGCCTTTGGTCCTGTCACCAGATATTTGCCAAAGTTCTGCACCTCGTTGATGCCAACGGCAGTGCGCACAGCGTTCACTTCGCGCGCGGTGGCTGCAAATGCGTCCGAACGGCGGAAAGAGGGCGTCTCGAACGTAGGCTCGTCGCCGGTGGCAAAATAGTTGGGCACTTCCAGCCCGTATTGCTGGCCCCAGACCGCGCCCATGTCGCTGAATATGTCATACATCGGCGTGGTGCGATGGGGGCGTGCTGCGGGCAGTTCCTCGTTCGGGTAGGATACCGAGAATCGCTTTTGATAGTTTTCGATCACTTTGGGCAGCGTGTAGCCGGGTGTGATCCAGTCGCCAAACCGTGCCACATCCATCGCCATAACGTCCCGCTCTGGCTCGCCTTCGATCATCCATTGCGCCAGCATCAGTCCGACGCCACCGCCTTGGGAAAAGCCTGCCATAACACCACATGCGGACCAATAGTTGCGCATGCCGGGCACGGGACCAACCAGCGGATTGCCATCGGGTGCAAAAGTAAACGGTCCGTGGATCACGTTCTTGACGCCCACACGTTCCAGATCGGGAAAGCGTTTGTAGGCAAAACTGATGCTGTCTTCGATCTTGTCGAAATCGTCTTGCAGCAATTCCTGACCAAAGTCCCAGGACGTGCCGCCTACGGCCCACGGCCTACAGGTTTGTTCGTAGAATCCGATGCACAGGCCTTTGCCTTCTTGGCGCAGATAGCTTTCGCCGGCAGGGTCCATCACATGCGGATGCTCACGGCCATCGGCCATCATTTCGACGATCATCGGCACTTCTTCGGTGACGATATACTGGTGCTCCATCGGGTGCAGCGGGAAATAGACGCCCGCCATCGCGCCCACTTCACGCGCCCACAGGCCGCCGGCATTCACGACATGTTCTGCGTGGACCGTGCCCTTGTTCGTGACCACGTCCCACGTGCCATCGGGGCGCTGGTTGGTCTCGCGCACCATGCATTGCGTTTCAATTGTCGCCCCGCCCATGCGCGCCGCCTTGGCATAGGCGTGGGTGGTGCCGGATGGGTCCAGGTGCCCGTCCAGCGGGTCATAAAGCGCGCCGATGATCCCATCGAGGTTGGTGACAGGGGCGATCTTGCGGATTTCTTCGGGGCCGACGATTTCGGTGTCCAGCCCCATAAAGCGGTGCTTGGCACGTTCGGCGAGCAGCATGTCAAACCGGTCCTGATTATCGGCGAGCGTGATACCCCCCACATGGTGCAGGCCGCAGGACATGCCGGTCAGCTCTTCCAACTCCTTATAAAGCCGGATGGTATAGCCTTGAAGCGCGGCCATATTCGTGTCGCCATTCAGCGTGTGAAAACCACCTGCCGCGTGCCATGTGGAGCCGGACGTCAGTTCCGCCCGTTCAAGCAGCATAACATCCGACCACCCCAGTTTTGTCAGGTGATAAAGCACAGATGCGCCGACGACGCCGCCTCCGATAATGGCGACACGGGTTGTGGTTTGCATGCGGGCGCTCCTAGCTGGTTTTGCTGGTAATTGACTATCTTGACGCAAGGCTATCATGCGTCTTTGCGACAGGTTATGTCGAAATTGGCGCATACTTTGATTGCGCGCCCTTCCGCAACCGTTTGGCGCGGGTTCGACACTTGGTGTCGCGAACGGGCAATCGGGGGGCTTTTGCGGGGGTAAGACTGTCAGCGTAACGCCAGCCAACCTCAGGAAGCCCCTTATGCGCACCCATGCCCAAGCCGTCATCATCGGAGGCGGCGTTATCGGCTGCTCCATACTGTACCACCTGACCAAGCTGGGCTGGACGGATGTCGTGCTGCTGGAGCGTGATGAATTGACATCGGGATCGACATGGCATGCGGCGGCCAACATTCACGGGCTGCACGACAACAACAACATCACGCGCATCCAGAATTATACGATGGATTTGTATAACGCGCTTGAGGCCGAGACAGGGCAAAGCTGCGGCGTGTTCCAGCCCGGATCGCTGTATCTTGCGCAGACAGAGGCGCGCGAGCATCAATTGCGGTTGCAGGCCGCCAAAGCCAAGTATTACGGCCTGAATTTTCATGAGGTCAGCCGGACCGAGGCCGAAGCGTTGCATCCGCTGGTGGATTTTGATGGCATCCGCTGCATCATGTATGAACCATCGGGCGGCAATGTGGACCCCTCTGGCGTGACCAACGCCTATGCAGCAGGCGCGCGGCAAAACGGGGCTGAGATCATCCGCTTTTGCCCCGTCACAGGCACCGAACAGCAACCCGATGGCACCTGGATCGTGCGCACAGCAAAGGGTGATATTGCGACCGGGTGGGTCGTGAACGCCGCCGGATTGTGGGGGCGCGAAGTGGCAGCGTTGGCTGGTATCAAGCTGCCATTGCAGCCGACAGAGCACCAGTATTTCGTGACGGAGACCATTGCAGAGATCACGGGTATGGATCGGCGCTTGCCTTCGGTTGCGGATCGCGATGGCGAATATTACCTGCGCCAAGAGGGCAAGGGATTGCTTGTCGGGGCATATGAAAAGGACCTGCGGTTCTGGGCCGAGGACGGCACGCCGCAGGGGTTCGGTCATGAGCTTTTTGCCGATGATCTGGAGCGGATCGAGGAAAACATGTTGCGCGCCATTGCGCGGGTGCCAGCGGTCGGTGAGGCCGGGGTAAAGCGTGTGATCAACGGGCCGATGATCTGGTCGCCGGACAGTAATGTGCTCTTTGGTCCGGTTCCCGAGTTGCGCAATTATTTCTGTTGTAACGGGATCATCCCCGGCTTTTCGCAATCCGGGGGCATGGGCCTGCTGGCCGCCGATTGGATCGTCACGGGCGAAACCCGATATGACATGTTCGCATGGGATGTGGCGCGGTTTGGCGATTGGGCGGATGCTGCATTTACCAAGGCGCGGGTGGGCGATCAATATGCCAACCGGTTCAAGATACATTTCCCGAACGAAGAGCGCGAGGCAGGTCGCCCCATGCGCCAACGACCCGCCTATGGCGCGCAACGCGATCTGGGCGCGGTGTTCGGGCTGAATTACGGGTGGGAGCATCCGCTTTATTATGGCTACCCTGCCGGGGCCAAGGACGTGACCGAAGGGTTCACGCGACAAGCATGGTGGGAACAGGTCGGGACCGAGGCGCGCATGCTGCGGGACAAGGCCGGGATCATTGATATCTCGAACTTTGCCAAATATCGCTGTGCGGGGCCGGAGGCCGAAAGTTGGCTGAATGCGGTGTTTGCCAACGCAATGCCAAAGGCCGTTGGCCGGTCCTGTTTGACGCCGCTGATCGGGGTACGGGGCGGCATTGCGGGTGATTTCACGGTGACCCGCACGGGCGATGAGGAATTCTGGATCATCGGGTCGGGCATGGCAGAGCGGTATCACGCGCGGTTCTTCAAGGCAGTCCCACGGCCCGAAGGCACGCTGTTTGAAAGCCGGACAAATGACATGTGCGGCTTTAATGTCGCTGGGCCGAAATCACGGGAAATGTTGCAGCGCATGACGAATGTGTCGCTGGCGACGGAGGATTTTGCCTTCATGCGCTCGCAGTGGATTGAACTGGCGGGGGTGAGATGTCTGGCGCTGCGGGTCAGTTTTACTGGCGATCTGGGTTGGGAATTGCATTGCGATGCGGGGGATCAGGCGCAGCTCTTCGCGGCGCTGATCGCGGCGGGGACAGAATTTGGGGCGGGGCCTGTCGGATCGCGGGCGCTGATGTCGTTGCGGATCGAAAAAGGCTATGGCTCATGGAGCCGCGAGTATTCGCCCGAGTATTGGCCGCAAGAGGTCGGTTTGGCGCGTCTGTGCAAAATGGATAAGGACTTTCTGAACAAGGAAGCCGTGGCACAAACCATGGCCAAGGCAGCCCGCGAGGAGTTGGTTGTTCTGGCGCTGGATGCGGCACAGACAGATGCGTCAAATGCGGATGCAACAGGCGGCGAGCCGATTTTCAAGGATGGCAAGGGGATCGGGCGGGTGACTTCGGGTGCCTACGGCTATTCGGTTGGCCTGTCGCTTGCGCTCGGGTTTGTGCGCGGGGTTGTAGCGGGCGACACAGTCGAGGTGATGGTGCTGGGGCGGCCCCATGATGCAGTGGTGCTGGGCGCGGCCCCGTTTGATCCTGAGGGCGCGAAACTGCGTGCCTGATAGGGGCGCGCGTTTCGCGCCTTGGATCAAAACCGGGGCTGCGGATGAGGCAGACAGAAGACAGTATTTAAAGCGAAAAGAGACGAAAGAGGGTCTGCTTTAGAGCGGTCTGATTTTGAATTGTGTGATGCGATTGCCTTCGCGGGCCATGACCTCAAACCGGAACCCATGGAAACTGAACACCTGTCCGGGCGTTGGGATCATCTGCGCCTCGTGGATCACCAGCCCCGCGACTGTGTTTGCCTCGTCGTCGGGCAGGGACCAGTCGGTGGCGCGGTTGATGTCACGGATGGTCATGCCCCCATCGACGTAAAGATTGCCGTCCTCGGCCGGCGACAGAAGATGGTCGGCATCGGGGTCAAATTCATCGGTGATTTCGCCAACGATCTCTTCGAGGATGTCTTCGAGGGTGATCAGGCCCTGTAGCGTTCCGTATTCATCCACCACCAGTGCGAAATGTGTGCGGCGGCGCAGGAACTGGCGCATCTGTTCATCAAGCGTCGAGGTTTCGGGCACAAAATACGGTTTCATCGCCACGCTTGAGACGTCGAATTCATTCAAGGCCGCCGCATTGCCATCCGGGCCGCCGATCAGCTTGTACATGGCGCGCAACAGGTCTTTGGCGTGGATCACACCAATGATATTTTCAGGATCGTCGCGGTAGACGGGCAGGCGGGTATGATTGGACTGCAGGCATTGCTCCAATATCTCGGACGGCTCCGACGCGGCGTCGATCATTTCAATGCCCGAGCGATGCAGCATGATCTCTTCGACGAAGCGTTCGCGCAGATCAAGCGCGCCCAAGATGCGGTCACGGTCTTCTTTTTCCACCACACCTTCGGAATGGCCAAGCTGGAGGGCTCCTGCAATTTCTTCGCGGACCGCAAGGATGTTGCTGTCGGGATCGACTTGTACGCCAAGCGCCCGCAAGATGCCGCGTACGAAAAAGCGGACAGCAGTGACGATAGGTGCAAAAACGGTGACGATGATCCCGATGGGGCGCGACACGAGCGCGGCGGCGGTTTCTGAATTGGTGATCGCGTAGGTTTTCGGGAGCACTTCTGCAAAGACCAATACCAACAGCGTCATCACCAGCGTTGCCATCGCAACACCGGATTCTCCGAATACCCTTGTGAACATAGTGGTGGCCAAGGAGGCTGCCAGAATATTCACAAGGTTGTTGCCAAGCAAGACAGAGCCGATCAGGCGCTCGTTATCTTCGGTGATCGCAAGCGCGCGCTGTGCCCCGCGCGAACCTTTGTCGGCCTGCGCGCGTAGCTTGCCGCGTGAGGCTGCTGTCAGTGCTGTTTCAGACCCTGAAAAGAAACCCGAGAGCACAAGCAGGAACAAGATGATGCTGCTGCTGATCCAAAATGCGCCGTCAAAGAGCGCTGCCTCGGTTTCCATTACTGTCGATTTCCATATGATTGCCTTGTCCATCGGTTATGGGCATGCAGAGCGCTGCATTCAAGGGCGCAGACGAGAGGGATCATGCGACATCGTGATTTAGGCGACCTGAGCGGGCCGGTCTTGCTGTTTGGCGGTCCATATTCCAACTTGCAGGCGCTGGAGGCGCTGGTGCGGGTCGCGCAGGGTGCAGGCATTCCACCGTCGCATATGATCTGTACAGGTGATGTGGTGGCCTATTGCGGTGCGCCATCGCGCTGCGTGTCGATGATGCGCGCGTTGGGGTGTCCAGTCGTTGCGGGCAATTGCGAAATTCAACTGGGTGCGGACGCGCCGGGGTGTGGTTGCGGGTTCGAGGATGGCAGCGCGTGCGATTTGTTGAGTGTCGGCTGGTATGGGCCTGCTTCTGCTGCGCTGTCGGTGCGGGATAGGGCGTGGATGGCGGCGTTGCCGGATAGCGTCTGTTTTACCCATGATAGCGCGCGCTATGCTGTTGTTCATGGTGGTGCGACAGATGTTGCACGGTTCATATTTGCAAATGCGCCGGACAGTGTTTTTGCGCAAGAATGGGGTGCGGTCGAGGCCATGGTTGGCCCCGTGGATCACATCATTGCAGGCCATTGCGGGGTTCCGTTTATCCGGGAAACGGTCAAAGGGCGCTGGGTCAACGCCGGTGTGATCGGGATGCCGCCCCATGACGGGGAATGCGCAACGCGCTATGCGGTATTGACTGGGGGTGACGTAGAGATAAGAAAGCTGGAGTATGATGCAAAAGGGGCGGCGGCGGATATGGCCGTAGCGGGCTTGCCAGATCCGAACCGGTTGGCGCTCCTCTCGGGCTATTGGCCGTCTGAGGATGTGCTGCCCCCGGATTTGCGGGTTGCCCCAGATCTGCGATCTGCCAGCGGGTGATGTTCCAGCACCAATTCTGACAGCCGTTCCTCCAGCACATGGGTATAGATTTCCGTGGTGGCCACGTCTGCATGGCCCAGCATCGTCTGAATGGCGCGCAAGTCGGCGCCATTGGCCAACAGATGCGTCGCAAACGCGTGGCGCAGCGTGTGCGGCGTCACCTTGGAAGGATCAACCCCACCCGCGACGGCGAATTCCTTGATCATCAGATAGAACCGGTGACGGGTCAGGTGCCCGGACTTGCCACGCGACGGAAAGAGAAACCGTGAGACAGGTTTGCGCAACTGTGCGGCTTGATCGTCCTGAATATCGCGCTGCTTGAGCCATTCGGTCAACGCCAGACGGGCAGGCGGCGATAGGGGCACCATCCGTTCTTTGCCGCCCTTGCCCATGATCAGCAGCAACCGGGGGTCACCGCGTGTCGCGCTTATGGGCAGGCTGACCAGCTCGCTCACACGCATGCCAGTGGCATAGAGCAGTTCCATCAGACAGGTGTTGCGCAGACAATCAACCGGGCCGCGCCCGGAGACGCGCGCGGCCTCAAGCAGGTGGTCCACTTCTGCTTCGCTCAGGATTTTCGGCAGGCGTTTATCCTGTCCGGGACCGGCGATTTGTATGGCGGGATTATCGCTGCGCAGGCCTTCTTCAAAAGCAAAGCGGTAAAGTTGTTTGATCGACGAAAGCCGCCGGGCGCGCGTGGATTTTGCCAGACCCTGGGCGTCGCAATATATCAGGTAGTCTTCGACATCTGATTGCGTGGCTGATATGAAATCACGGGTCCGGCGGTCAAGGAAAGCATCAAAATCCTTGAGATCGCGGCCATAGGCCAGTTGCGTATTGGTTGCAGCGCCCAATTCAGCGGCTTGCGCTTCGAGAAAGCTGGAAATCCAGTGAAAGGTCTGGGTGGACATATCTATCGCTCCAGTAACAGGATTTGCAGGGACGCACGGCGCGCGATGTCTTCTAACCCGAGGGCGCGCAATGTCGCCACAGCGTCCCGCAGCGCGTTTGCATCGCCCTGCGCGCCGTCCTCCAAGAGCCGCAGAATGTGCAGGATACTCTCGCCCAGCCGCGATTGTTGGGCTGTGGCCAACAGATCTGCGCGCGGCGCGGCATCTGTGAAGCCATCAAAAAGGGCGGCGTCAATCGCGGGCGCGGGGCGCGAACCGGTCACCTCGCCAAATGCAATCTGCGTGGCGAGGTCTGAAGGATCGCTTTGCGCGGCGGCAATTTCATAATCGGCAGACAGCAGCGCGATGACGTTAGCCATGGATGCGGTCCGCCCGGTTAGATCAAGGGCTTGTAAATCTGCGGCAAAGAGCTGTGCAAAGGTTGTTTCAAGCGCTGCATCCTGCATCGCGCGCCATGCGGTTGGCAACGTTTTGGCCACCGCGTCCGTGCTGCCGGTCTGTAGCGCTGTTTCAAATCGTTGAATAGCAGCGACACGGTCCCACACGCCGCCCGAGGCCGCAGCCTGCCGCTCTGTATAAAGCCCCAAAAGCCGGTTATCGGGCAATGCGCCTGCACGCGTCAGACGCTCCGCGGCCTCGATCTGGGATTTCCAGCCTGCCAGATCGCGCAGGTCCGCAACCGCATAGGCACGGGGCAAATTGCCGGTTGGCATCGGCTCTCCGATCGTCTCGAACAGTCGAAAGCTGAGCGGGTCCATTTTGCGAGGTGCGGGGAGCGGCGGTTCACCTTCAAAGACGTCGGGGTGCAGGAACCGGTCAAGCAAAGCCAGTTTTTCCTCTGGAATAAGGCCCAGTGCCTGCGCCGATCCAAATGTCAGCGCGGCATTGTCCCATTGCCCGCTGCGTCCGGAACAGAAAATTCTGGTGGCAAGGTCATTGGTCAGATGCGGTGCTGCGCGCAGGGTTGCGCAGGCGCGGTCCTCGCTGCCTGTCAGCAGGCTGATCTGCATCCAAAGATCGAAATGCGCGGCGGATGTCGGCACACCGGCCTGTTCGATCAGCGATAGTGCCGGATCAAGCGCGCCCAGCGTTACCAGTTTCTCGACGCGGAGCAAGGCAAGCGTGTCTCCCGCCGCCGCGATGCCGCCAGGCGCGTCCACATCCGCCAGCAAGACGGTATAAAGCAGCGATTGTGCGGCAGGCAGGCTTAGCTCTGGCAGGCGCTCAAGCAGTTTGGCGACTTTCTGAACATCGCTGCCGCGCCACAAGGATGCAGGTAGTCCGGTCACATGTGCAGGCACAAGCCCGATCTGGCGCGGGCTGCCGTTGCTTAATGGGGCCACATCAACAGAAGGGGGCAGCGCGCTGCGCGCAACGGCAGGCTCCTCAGGCTTCTTCTGGACAGGGGGTGCGGTTGGCACGGGTTGTGATCCAAGCCAGTCAATGACGGACAATGGTTTGGTGGGATCGCTGGTTTGGGCTTTCAAGCTGATGCCGGATGCAGTGGTCAAAGCAAATGCGAGGCCGACGATGGCGGCGCGTCGTGTGTTTGCTTTGGTCATCATCATGGTTTCATTCCGCGATCAACTGGACAGGCTCGCGGGTTTCAATTTGATCAGGCGCGAAATCCGCACCAAAAAATGGACCAACATAAGCATAGATAACAAGCGCCGCGAATCCAATAAGCGCCAGTATTATCAAGAACTTGATCAGTCTGCCCATGTATTCTGCCCATCTGCTTTTTGCCAGCTTTGTTCAATCTATATATGGCCTTTTCGGCAAGATCACGTCATTCACTTAAAAATGAGCGGAATTGAGCAAACCACAGCCGATGGTGTCCGGGATGGGCCACGTTACCGGCTGAAAAAGACGGTCGTCATGGTGGGCATGATGGGGGCCGGCAAGACAGCCGTGGGGCGAGCGCTGGCGGTCAAGATTGGCGTTGACTTCATGGACAGCGATCTTGAGATCGAACGCGCGGCAAACCGGTCTGTTCCCGAAATATTTACCCGCGACGGAGAGGTGTTTTTCCGCAAACGCGAGGCTGAAGTGATTGCACGGCTGCTGACGTCCAAATGCTGCGTTCTATCCACAGGTGGCGGCGCGTTCCTGAGCGCGCAGAACCGCGATGCGATATCCCGGCACGGGGTCTCGGTGTGGTTGAACGCTGACCTTGATCTGCTTTGGAACAGGGTGCGATACAAGGATACGCGGCCTTTGTTGCGGACATCTGATCCCAAAAAGACGCTGACCGATCTTTATAACGCACGTGTCCCGATCTATCAAAAAGCTGATTTATCAGTGTCTTGTGTGGCAAAGCTAAGCATAGATGAAATGGCGGAACGTGTGGTGGAAACCCTGGCGACGCGCGCAGATGTACTGGAGCGGATAAATGATTGAAACGGTACATGTCGACTTGCCCGGCCGCGCTTATGAGGTGCGTATTGGTCCCGACCTGCTGGGCCAAGCGGGCATGCACATCGCACCCTTGCTGAAAAGGGCAAAGGTCACTGTCGTTACCGATGACACCGTCGGTGACCGCCATCTTGGGGCATTGCGCAGCGGATTAAAGTCTGCCGGTATTGAGATGGAAGCACTGTCGCTAACCCCTGGTGAGGCCACGAAATGCTGGGCTGAGTTGAGCCACGTCGTCGAATGGCTGCTGGATCACAAGGTTGAGCGGGGCGATGTTGTTGTTGCCCTTGGCGGCGGTGTGGTTGGTGATTTGGTTGGCTTTGCGGCCGCAATTTTGCGACGTGGCGTGCGGTTTGTGCAAATCCCGACATCGCTTTTGGCGCAGGTTGACAGCTCTGTGGGCGGCAAAACGGGGATCAACACGCGGCACGGCAAGAACCTTGTTGGCGCTTTTCATCAACCTGCATTGGTTCTGGCGGATGTGGATGTGCTGGGGACGCTGGCACCGCGTGATTTTCTGGCAGGCTACGGCGAGGTTGTGAAATACGGTTTGCTGGGCGATGCGGCCTATTTCGAATGGCTCGAGCAGAACGGACCCGCGATGGCAGCCGGTGACACGCCATTGCGGATCGAAGCGGTGCGCCGCGCGGTCCAGATGAAGGCCGACATCGTCATGCGTGACGAGACAGAACAGGGCGACCGCGCGCTTTTGAACCTTGGCCACACGTTTTGCCACGCGCTTGAGGCGGCAACGGGCTATTCAAACCGGCTGCTGCATGGCGAAGGGGTCGCAATTGGCTGCGCATTGGCGTTTGAACTGTCTGCACGGCTTGGCTTTTGCCCGCAAGAAGACCCCGGCAGGGTGCGCGCGCACCTCAAGGCGATGGGAATGAAGACCGACCTCAAAGACATTGAAGGGGGTTTGCATGACGCCGGCACCTTGCTGGATTTGATGGGGCAGGACAAAAAAGTCGTGGAGGGTCAGTTGCGTTTCGTCTTGGCGCGCGGGATCGGGCAGGCGTTCGTCACATCGGAGGTACCGCGCGAAACGGTACTGGCTGTGCTGGAGGATGCATTATCAGAAAAAGCGGTGTCAGAGAAAGCAGTATCAGAAAAACAGGCCGAACATTAAGAGAGTGTCTGATCTTCTGTGTATGAGTAATTCGGTCCATGCTTCATTAACGAAGGAGCATGAAGACAATGACGATT
>ENA-OQVM01000924-OQVM01000924.1-marine-metagenome-genome-assembly--contig:-NODE-924-length-41926-cov-22.986858_pt1 | contig 41926 bp, 40 predicted proteins | sample MGYA00237776_ERZ505498 | MGnify/ENA primary metagenome ERZ505498 (study PRJEB26159, sample SAMN06265151) | marine metagenome | isolation source: Helgoland LTER site | place: Germany:Helgoland, sampling...
ATGCCAGGGAAGTCGGGCAGAAGAGACGGGTGAATATTGATTAATCGGCCCGCATAATGACTCACAAAAGCACTAGATAATATGCGCATAAATCCGGCAAGCACAACGAGGCGAGGCCGAAAATTGTCGATTATGCGGGTAAGCGCCGAGTCAAACTCTTCACGATTAGCGTAGGCCAAATGCGACAGTACGGCTGTCGGTATCCCGGCTTCTTTAGCGCGAGTCAGGCCAAAAGCGTCGGCTTTATTAGAGACTACCGCCGCAATTCGATATCCGCCTTCGCTCGCCGATTTGATAAGTGCCTGTAGATTACTGCCGCTGCCCGAAATCAGGACTACGACAGAAAAGGGGCTAGGAGTGTGTTGGTCGGAGGGGAAGTTCACAGTTACGCGTAAATGACTGAGTCGGCTGATGCCTCTGGTTTTTGTCGAATCGTACCAATCTTACAAGCAGCAATGGGACCCTCGTTGAGCAGTGCGAGAGCCTCATCAGCCTGTGATTCGTCCACGCAGAGAATCATACCTATGCCGCAGTTGAAGGTGCGCAGCATCTCGCTGTCGCTAATGTTTCCCTCCGTTTGCAGCCAGTCAAAAATCGCGGGTCGCTGCCATGCGCCAAGGTCGATTACTGCATGCGCGTCAGCGGGAAGGACGCGAGGGATGTTCTCTGTGAAGCCGCCGCCGGTAATATGAGCGAGGGCATTCAATTCGATACGCGGTGCGAGTGCCGCAATGGTCTTCACGTAAATGGTTGTTGGCTCGAGTAAGGTTTCGCCGAGGGTCGAGTCACCGAAGGCCGCGTTAAGGTCAGCCTCACTACGCGCGATGACTTTGCGGATTAGCGAGTAACCATTGGAATGTGGGCCTGACGAAGCAAGGCCGATAAGTGTGTTGCCGACTTTGACTTTCGATGGATCGATAATCTTTGCTTTCTCAACCACCCCGACGGAAAAGCCCGCGAGGTCATAGTCTTCGCCCTCATACATGCCAGGCATTTCGGCAGTTTCGCCACCAATTAGTGCGCAGCCCGCCAGCTCACAGCCTGCGCCAATGCCGGTTACTACATCTGTTGCGGTTGCGATATTAAGGCCACCGGTCGCGTAGTAATCAAGGAAGAAAAGCGGCTCTGCACCGCACACGATGAGGTCATTTACACACATCGCGACAAGATCGATGCCTATGGTGTCGTGTTTGCCTAGCTGCATCGCTAAGCGCAGTTTCGTGCCAACGCCGTCGGTAGCAGACACAAGGACTGGCTGGGTATAGCCTGCGGGGATCTCACATAAGGCACCGAAACCGCCAATCTGCGACATGACTTCGGGACGGTGAGTGCGTTTGGTGACCGCTTTGATGTTCTCGACGAGCGCGTTACCTGCATCGATATCGACTCCGGCATCACGGTAGCTTAGAGCGGTACGTTCTGACTTGTTAGTCGCTGTAGTGCTGTTGCTACCGTCGTTGGCGGTTGTCATGCGGTTTTCCTCGGTTAGTGGCGGCGCTCTGGGGTCTATTTAAAATTTTTAAACGTGGTTAGACGTTAGACATTGTTAGATTTGCTGGGCGCTGTTGTTCGCAAGAGCCGAATTTTAGCAAGAAGTGGCGACACAGTCAGTCTTAAATATGCTTCATCTACGCGTATCAGGGGATAGATGAGGCGTCCGAAACTAGGTTCGGGCTTAGGATTGCAGTATGATCCTTACGCATGAATATCCACCTTTTTAGGGCGCCTGTAAGAATGCTGTTAGCGCGCAGCCTATTAGCCATTTTCGTCGTCGCTTTTTCGTTTTGCGCACCCGTGCAAGCGGTTCAGATTGAAGGCTTGTATAGCCATCAATCGGCATTAATTGGCGATGATGAATCAGAGCGCGCGCAGGCGTTTGCCGTTGCGCTTGCGGCGGTTATTGTGAAGCTTACGGGCGGCGAAGAGGCGTTATCAGTGCCCGGAGTTGACCGCGCGCTGGCTCGGGCGCGTGACTTTGTCGAAGGCGTCAGTTATTCGAACATCGGCGAGGCGGGGTCTGGCCAGTCGCAGCGCACAATAACCGTAGATCTCTCGCAGGCTTTGGTTGATTCGTTATTGGGCGACCTTGGTGTTCCAATCTGGAATATAAACCGGCCAAGCATTTTGGTTTGGGTTGCCGTCCAATCATCCGAAGGCGAACGCCGATTGATGAATCCCGAAACGGATGAGTCGATGGTCACTGCGCTAATCGATTTCGCCGATTCGCGCGGGCTCCCACTAATATTCCCTGTGCTCGATTTCGAGGACCGGAGAAGTCTCTCGGTCGATAATCTTTGGGACCTTCGGACTGATGCTATTAACCTTGCAAGCGCTCGCTATGGAGCCGACAGCATTTTGGCTGGCCGTATCCACTTCACCCCAACAGGCGAACTTGTCGGTCTGTGGCAGTTTCAGTTTCAGGGTGAGGCACAGGTGTTTGATGGGTTGGATTCAAATTTGCAGACTTATCTCGAAGCCCCTCTGGTCAGGGTGACAGAGCAATTAGCCGACTATTTTGCGCTGCCATCGGACATGGGCTTTGAGCAAAAACTTACACTGCGCGTCGATGGAATTCGATCGCTCGCCGACTATGTGGCTCTATTCGCGTATGTTGGGCAGCTAGGCATTGTGTCAGAGTCGTCGCTCGCATCGCTCGATGCCGAGCGGTTAGAGTTGAATCTCGCAGTGTTAGGCGATGCGGTTCGCCTTCGCGAACTGATCGCACTCGATCGCGACCTGCTGCCAATAGACTCAACACGCAGTGAGCGTGAGCGGCTTCACTACAGATGGACACGTTAGGTATGACTAACGGTCAAGATATGCCGCACCAGGCTGGCGAGCCAACTGATCAGTTGACACTCGGATTGGCGTTGGACGACTCGGCAGTGTTTGCTAATTATTTTCCTTGCGATGGTAACGCGCTAGCGCTCGCTAAACTGACGAGCATTGGGCTCGATGGCAAAGGCGCTGATTTTATTTTCCTTTGGGGAGAGGGGTCGCCAGGGCTCACTCACTTGCTTCAAGCAACGTGTCATCAATCCGCAGCACTGGGCGTGGCCTCGTTCTATTTATCCTTACAAGAGGTTGATCAATTGACGCCTGATGTCATCGAAGGGCTTGAGAGCCTAGAGGTAATTTGCCTTGATGATCTCGATGCTGTCGCGGGGCTTGCCGAGTGGGAAGCGGCATTGTTTACGCTCTTTAATAAAATTAAAGAGGCAGGAAATACACTAGTCATCGCCTCGCGGCTCACGCCGACGAATCTGCCTGTCATTCTGCCAGATCTGAAATCGCGGTTGCAGTCGGGTCTCACCCTTCAGGTTCATGAATTAACTGATGAGCAAAAACGCGACGCGCTAATTATGCGGGCGCGCATGCGCGGGATGGAAATGAGCCCGGCGGTAGGGGAGTACATTCTCGCGCGAGCCGAGCGCGGACTTCCCGCACTTCTCAAGTTGCTCGATCGTCTTGATGCTAGCACTATTAAACAGCAACGATTGCTGACCATTCCTTTGGTCAAGTCGACTCTTGGCTGGTAGTTGGCGCTAATTGCTCGCTTCCGCAGCCGACTAATCGATAAAAAACCGGATTAATCGCAGCTCTAGCGACTAAAGTGGCGTTTTGAAGTGCTCTCGGTAACTGCGAATAAACAGCACTAATGCGACGAATAGTCCGGTACACAGTACCACCTCGATCAACCCTTGAATAAGCTGCTCTGCGCGGAAAGCGACGAGCACGCCGTGTATAAAATAGAGGAGAACGACGAAACTCATCCAGCCGTAAGTGCGTGCGCGCGTAGTCTGTAGCCCGCGTGCGAACAGAAGTAGCGGAAACACTTGGATAAAACTGATCGCTGTATTCCCGAGGCTTAGTCCGCCAAGCATGAGTGGCGTGCTAATGACAAAAAAACCAATGAGACTGTAGTAGAACGAGAGCACGCCGAGACGGCTAAGTGCGACGTTACGCGGCAGTATTACTGTATCGTTCATGTTAATTCCCGGAATCGAGTTGGAGTGCCAGGCGCGCAACTCGCTTGCCTAGCGCGATGCATAAGGCAGCTTCGTCTTCGCTTAATGGCGCCTTTCCCTCTGCGCCGGTGACATGGCTTGCGCCATAGGGCGTGCCGCCTGTGGTTGTCGTGCTGAGCGCTGCTTCGGAGTAGGGAATACCGCAATAGATCATGCCATGATGAAGTAGCGGTAACGTCATGCTTAGCTGTGTGCTTTCTTGCCCACCATGCAGCGAAGAGGTTGAGGTAAAAGTCGCAAAGGGTTTGTCTATGAGCGCGCCCGAACTCCACAGTGCGCCAGTGCTGTCGATGAAATATTTTAGCGCGGCGGCCATATTGCCAAAACGCGTTGGACTACCCAAAATTAGTCCTGAGCAATGACGCAAGTCGTCTTCGCTGCAATAGGTTGCGCCGCTCGCCGGGACTTGTGGCTCACTCGCCTCGGTAGCGGCAGAAACCGACGGAACGGTTCGAAGACGCGCCTCTATGCGCCGTCCATTAAGCTCGAGTTGCTCGACTCCTCGAGCTAGCGTCTGCGCCATCTTCTCTGTTGCGCCATAGCGACTGTAAAAGAGAACGAGGATGTAGGGTGTATTCAAGAGTTTTCTCCTGCAGCCAAACTCGATACAAAGCCCGCTACCGTCTCCGACGCCAATAGTTGCTTGTCGGCCTCACCGCGCCGTTTGTATTCCACGACGCCATCGGCGAGTGAACGGGATGATATAACGAGCCTATGAGGAATACCGATTAGCTCTGAGTCAGCAAACTTAACACCTGGGCTAGTCTTTTTGTCTCTGTCATCGAGCAGAACTTCGATGCCGAGTCCCTCGGAGAGTTGATAAATCTCCTCCGAGACCGTGCGGACCAGCTCGGATTTATGCGCGTCTACTTGAACAATCACGAGACTGTAAGGGGCAATGTTTTCAGGCCAAATGATGCCGTGCTCGTCATGATTCTGTTCAATGCAGGCGGCGACGACGCGGGTAACGCCGATGCCATAACAACCCATCGACATCACGACACTTTTACCATTCTCATCTAGCGCCGTTGCTTTAAGTGCCGCGCTGTATTTGTCACCAAGTTGGAATATGTGACCCACTTCGATGCCGCGCTTTACGGCCAGGGTTCCCTTGCCGTCGGGGCTAATGTCGCCTTCTTGGACGCAGCGGATATCGGCGACCTCGTCATAGCGGGTCTCGTCATCCCAGTTTGCATCGATGAAATGTGTGTCCTCTTTATTAGCCCCACAAACGAAGTTTACGAGTCCTAGCACGCTAGGGTCTGCATAACTGAATGCGCATTTACTGTTGGGGCCTATCGCGCCCAGCTTACATCCAAGCGTTCCTTCGATGACTTCATCATCCGCAAACTCGAGAGGACTAAATACACGGGCAAGTTTAGCCGTTTTGGTTTCGTTCAACGTTTGATCGCCCCTCAAATAAAGCGCGATTAACTCTCCGCTCTTTTCTCCCTCGGCATCGCAACCCTGTACGACAAGGGTTTTAACGCAGGCTGTAGCGTTGATAGAGAGGTGGGTGCAGAGGTCCTCAATCGAATGTGCGTCTCCGGTCGCAACTTCATGCTTTGCTCTGCGGGAGGTCTCTTGCGGAAGAGGGGGGAGAGTGCCGGTTGCCATCTCCATATTCGCGGCATAGTTTCCGTCGCTACTGAACACTATTTCGTCTTCGCCCGAATCGGCTAGCACGTGAAACTCATGCGAGGTGTTGCCGCCGATATTACCTGAGTCAGCCGCAACGGGCCTAAAATCCAGTCCGAGACGGGAGAAAATGGCGCTGTAAGTCGCATGCATGACTTGATACGTCTGATCGAGAGACTCTTGATTCATATGAAAAGAGTAGGCGTCTTTCATCGTGAATTCGCGCGCACGCATAACGCCAAACCGTGGGCGACGCTCGTCGCGGAATTTGGTCTGTATTTGGTACAAATTCGCAGGGAGTTGGCGGTAGCTATTGATTTCATTGCGGACGAGGTCAGTAATAACCTCTTCATGGGTTGGGCCTAGGCAAAAATCGCGTTCATGCCTGTCTTTAAAACGCAGCAGTTCGGGGCCCATTGTCTGCCAGCGGCCGGTTTCAAGCCAAAGCTCGGCGGGTTGTACAACAGGCATCGACACTTCCATCGCACCCGCCTTGTCCATCTCCTCGCGCACTACTTCGGTGACCTTGCGCAGCACTCTGAGGCCTAGTGGCAGCCATGTATAGAGTCCTGTTGCCAGTTTGCGGATAAGGCCCGCTCGGATCATGAGTTGGTGGCTGGCAGTTTCTGCGTCCGAGGGGGTTTCTTTCACGGTCGCAAGAAGGTATTGACTGGCGCGCATCGCGGGGTATTCCTTGTTAATGATGGGGTGTTGCTAGGGTAGAATCTTAAAACAAAAAGGCAGCCCTCGGGCTGCCTTCGTAGCGATTGTCTCGCCGCCTCTGCGCTCGTGTGGTTACACAAGCGGCCGCTTAGAGCATATCACTAGACTGCGAAGTCTTTGAGCTTCTTAAGAGGAAGCACTTTGACGCGAGTCGTCGCAGGCTTCTTAGGAATATCCATAAGTTCACCTGGCTTGAAAGGGTTGGGTACGTTCTTGCGCGCCGGGCGAGCAGGGCGAACCACTGATTTGATCTTTAATAGGCCTGGGAGAGTGAACTCACCGACGGCGCGCTTTTTAACATGACGTTCGATCAATACAGTCAACTCTTCGATAACTGCTGCGACGTCTTTCTTGCTTATGTCGGTGTTGCTTGCAATTTCGTTGAGTATTTCAGTTTTCGTATACTTCTTTTGGATTGCTGGAGCCTTGCGTGCAACGGGTGCAACTTTCGCTTTCGCAGCAGCTTTTTTAGGAGATTTTTTAACAGCCATGCCCACTCTCTTCTGTAAAGTCAGTTAATAGGGGTTATTTTATAATGAGGAAATTACTAAAATGCTGCAGTAACACCCCTCAACGCGCTCTTTATAAAACATTCATCCTATGCTCGCAAGCGTTTGACCCTTTATTTTTCGGTATAAGTTGAACAAATCCGCCTCTTTTGATGCGCACAAAATCCATTGAGAGCGAAACGAGTAAATTGGTAACCTACTTGCCTCGGTTAGCAAAGGTCTTCGTGTTGCTCTCTGGCGACGATTGAAATTAACGGAAAAGGATTGTTGAACGAGGCGAATCGAGGGTGATGCTGATTTCCGAACTAGGTTATAATTCACTGTTAACCAACAAGAGCCGTGTTTCCAAAGCGTGGCTGCGGCGGCCAGTTTGGTTTTTAAAGTAAGCAGGAACTGATAAATGCCTATTTATGAATATCGCTGCGTAAGCTGCGAGCACACAATGGAAGCGCTCCAGCGCATGAGCGATGACCCTCTTAAGGTCTGCCCATCCTGCGGCAAAGAGACTCTGAGCAAAATGGTTTCCGCAGCGAGTTTCAGGCTCAAGGGTGGAGGGTGGTACGAAACCGACTTTAAGACCGGCAAGAAGAAGCAGTTAGCGGATTCTGGTTCGGGCCCAGGCGGAGGTTCAGACTCGGGGTCGAAGACACCAACACCAAAGGCCGCCAGCTAAGAATTCAGCAGTTGCACGTCAGTAAGTGCCAAGACATTAAATCGAGCAGCACGCCATGGGGGTAATTCAAATCCACTGGCGCGACAATACGACTAATTAGGGAAAAGTTATGCGCAGCAACTATTGCGGTGAGCTAAACGAAACATTCGTAGGTCAACAAGTGGAACTCTGTGGATGGGTTCACCGCCGTCGGGATCACGGGGGTGTCATCTTTCTGGATATCCGCGACCGCGAAGGGTTAGCGCAGGTCGTTTTCGACCCCGATACGGTAGAGGCTTTCGGGCTAGCTGAAACTGTGCGTAACGAATTCGTTGTTAAAGTAACAGGCCTTGTCCGTCCACGCCCAGAAGGGACATCGAACAGCGGGTTAGGAACAGGCGCGATAGAGGTGTTGGGCAAACAGCTTGAAATACTCAACGCAGCGGCTACCCCTCCGTTCCAGCTCGACGAGCACGCCTCTGTGGGTGAAGACATTCGCCTGCGCTATCGCTATGTCGACCTGCGCCGCCCTGAGATGACAGAGCGCCTGCGTTTCCGCTCGAAGGTGACGAACACTGTGCGTAATTTCTTCGACGATAACGGCTTTATTGATGTTGAAACTCCGCTTCTGACAAAGGCAACGCCCGAAGGTGCGCGCGACTATCTTGTCCCTAGCAGAACTCACCCTAACCGTTTCTTTGCCCTGCCGCAGTCGCCCCAGCTTTTCAAACAGATTCTTATGGCGGCAGGCATGGATCGTTACTATCAGATCGCCAAGTGTTTCCGCGATGAAGACCTGCGCGCCGATCGTCAGCCCGAGTTCACCCAGATCGATGTTGAAACATCGTTCATGGACGAAGAGCAGATTATGACGACGATGGAAGGCATGATTAGCGGTGTCTTCAAAAAGCACTTAGGCGTCGATCTTGGCGAATTCCCTCGCATGCCGTTCTCGGAAGCAATGAACCGCTACGGCTCAGATAAGCCCGATCTGCGTATCGATCTCGAACTTGTCGACATCGCTGATTTGATGAAAGACGTCGACTTCAAAGTCTTTAGCGGCCCTGCGAACGATGCCGAGAGTCGCGTCGTTGCTTTGCGCGTGCCGGGTGGCGTCGAGATCAGTCGCAAATCGATCGATGAATACACCAAATATGTCTCTATATACGGAGCCAAAGGGTTGGCTTGGGTTAAGGTCAATGACCGCGCCGCTGGATTAGAAGGCCTGCAGTCGCCGATCCTTAAGTTTATGCCAGATGCCGTTGTCGAGGCGCTTCTAGAGAAGCTCGGTGCCGAGACCGGCGACATTATCTTCTTTGGAGCGGATAAGGCCAAGGTCGTTAACGAAGCGATAGGTGCGCTGCGAATCAAAGTCGCCGAAGACTTAGGGCAGGTAAAAGACTGTTGGGCGCCTCTTTGGGTTGTCGATTTCCCCATGTTCGAAACGAACAGCGAAGGCAACCTCTCGTCACTCCATCACCCGTTTACAGCGCCGGCCTGTTCAGTCGATGAGCTGAAAAGCGCCCCTGCAACGGCTCTTTCCCGTGCCTATGACATGGTGCTCAATGGCACTGAATTGGGCGGTGGCTCTATTCGTATCAATAAGGCCGACATGCAGCAGTCTGTCTTCGAAGTCTTGGGTATAGGCGAAGAGGAGGCACAAGAAAAATTTGGTTTCTTGCTCGATGCGCTTAGTTTCGGATGCCCTCCTCACGGTGGTATCGCCTTCGGTCTTGATCGTCTGATAATGCTGATGACTGGCGCTACCTCGATACGCGATGTTATCGCCTTCCCTAAGACTCAGTCTGCGGCGTGTCCGCTCACCGAGGCACCGGGGGAGGTGTCTACAAAGCAGCTGCGTGAGCTAAATATTCGGCTGCGCGAACAGCCCAAGCCCGAAGCAGAGGCTTAACAAAGGGGGGATTCTAGAGTAGGGCTTGGCTTATTCAAGTAGGTCGATACCCAAACGAGTGAAAACCCAACGCGTGGATAATAGAGGGGCGCCTAAGTCGCACCCTGAGGATACGAACACACGGGAGTGAAGCATGGCGGGTCATAGTAAATGGGCGAATATCAAGCATCGCAAGGCAGGACAAGACGCCAAGCGAGGTAAGGTTTTTACCAAAATAATCCGTGAGCTCACGGTTGCGGCAAAGTCTGGTGGCGGCAATGTGGCCGATAATCCTCGTCTGCGTGCGATCATGGATAAGGCGCTTGCCGCTAATATGACCCGCGATACTATCGATCGCGCAGTCGCGCGTGGCGCGGGCACTGCCGAAAACGAAAACCTCGAAGAGCTGGACTACGAAGGCTATGGCCCCGGCGGCGTGGCGATTCTTGTCGAAACTCTGACCGACAATAAAAATCGCACCGTGGCGGAGGTAAGGCATTGCTTCAGCAAATACGGTGGTAGCCTCGGCACTAACGGGTCGGTTGCGTATTTGTTCGAGCGTACCGGTATTATTAGTTTTCCCGAAGGCGCAGACGAAGAGCAGATAATGGAGATTGCGCTCGAGGCTGGCGCACACGATATTACGACTAACGAAGATACGAGTGTCGATGTGTTAACCACGCTCGAGACCTTTGGCGCGGTGCAGGATGCACTCAAGAAGGCTGGGCTAGAATGGTTCAATGCCGAAATGACGATGTTGGCATCGACGCACGCTGAGCTCGATCTCTCCGGCGCCGAATCGCTGCTCAAGATGATCGACCATATGGAAGACCTTGACGATGTTCAGAATGTCTATCATAACGGCAATATCTCGGACGAAATCGCCGCACAGCTTTAAGCTGCAGCTCCAGAGCTGCACCGTTTCTATTAGCCCCAACAGGTAATCACGGTAACGAGACGATGGCGATTTTTCTGGGTATCGACCCCGGCTCGAGGGTCACCGGCTATGGCCTCGTTAATGCGGTTGGCAACCGTCTCGAATTCGTCGGCTGCGGTCGTATAAAAACCTCCTCTGAGTCGCAACCTGAGCGGCTCAAAACTATTTTCGACGGAATATGCAGTGTTATCGAGGAATTTTCTCCTCAGTATGCGGCGGTCGAAGAAGTCTTTATGGGTAAAAACGCCGCGTCTGCGCTCAAGCTAGGGCAGGCGCGCGGAAGCGCCATGGTGGGATGCCTGCATCATAACCTCGAGGTGGGTGAATATTCGGCGAGGATGGTAAAGCTTGCTGTAGTCGGCTCGGGCTCGGCAACAAAAGCACAGGTTCAACACATGGTTAAGGCGATACTCGGTATCGATGATACACTCGCCGAAGACGCAAGCGATGGCCTTGCTATTGCTATTTGCCACGCAAATACGCACGCCAGTTTAATAAAAATAGCGGGCGCTAACCGCTTCAGCAGGAAACGCTTCAAGTGATAGGACGGATTCGCGGGATTCTTATAGAGAAACAGCCGACCGATATTCAGGTAGAAGTCGCTGGTATCGCCTATGAGGTGCAGGTGCCCATGAGCACTCTGTTTAAGCTGCCCGAGGTTGGCGATGCAGTGACGTTACACACGCACTTTGTCGTGCGTGAAGATGCGCAGCAGCTGTTCGGCTTCATTGAGTTGAAGGACAAGACCTTGTTTAGGACGTTGATCAAAGTCAACGGTGTTGGACCGAAAATGGCACTTGGCATTCTCTCAAGTGTGGATTCTGACGCGCTTGTCGGCTTGGTGCTGAGTAACGATATTGCCGCGCTTGTTGCGATGCCAGGAATCGGGAAAAAGACTGCCGAACGGCTGGTTATTGAGCTTCGCGATAAAATTAAAGACTGGGAGACGGCGGGTGGCTCTGCAGCGGTGACAGGAGCAAAGGCCGCTTCGCCCAATGCAGCGTCGGCAGCGCGTGAGGCCGAAACAGCGCTTGTTAGTCTTGGTTACAAGCTTCCACAGGCTGCGCGAGCGATTGCTGCAGTGCAGAAAGACAGGCCAGAAATTGTAAGTAGCGAAGAGCTTATTCGTTTCGCATTAAAGAGCATGGCTTAATTAGGTGATTTTTAGGAACTGCGTTGCAATGATAGAAGACCGATTAATTTCTACCGACAGCTCTCGCACCGAAGAGTCGAATGACCGCGCGATTCGCCCGCTTTCGCTGCAAGACTATATTGGCCAAACTGAGGTCAAGCAGCAGATGGAAATTTTTATTCATGCTGCGCGCGGCCGCGGAGAGCCTCTAGATCACACGCTCGTGTTTGGCCCACCCGGCCTCGGCAAGACGACGCTGGCGAATATCATCGCCAATGAGCTTAGCGCTAATATCAAGGCAACCTCGGGTCCTGTGCTCGAGAAGGCCGGCGACTTAGCTGCGATGCTGACGAATCTCGAAGCCGGAGACGTGCTGTTCATCGATGAAATTCATCGCATGAGCCCGGCAATCGAGGAAATTCTCTATCCTGCGATGGAAGACTATCAACTCGACATAATGATAGGCGAAGGCCCTGCTGCGCGCTCGATTAAGCTTGAGCTGCCGCCTTTTACCCTTGTGGGAGCGACCACAAGGGCAGGGCTACTTACCTCACCACTGCGTGATCGCTTCGGCATTATTCAGCGCTTGGAGTTTTATTCGCTCGAAGAGCTCACCACAATTGTGACGCGCTCTTCTCGAATACTGGGTACCCAGATCGATCAATTCGGCGCGACAGAGATCGCACGTCGCTCGCGCGGCACGCCGCGCATTGCAAATCGTCTGCTGCGACGCGTGAGAGACTATTCCGAGGTCAAGTCAGACGGGGCGATCGGCGCAGCTGAGGCTGCTGCTGCGCTCGATATGCTAAGCATCGACAGTAATGGCTTCGACCACATGGACCGCAGGCTGCTCATGACTATGATCGAGAAATTCGACGGTGGGCCAGTCGGCATCGACAGTTTGGCAGCAGCGATCAGCGAGGAGCGGGACACCATCGAAGATGTTCTCGAACCCTATCTTATCCAACAAGGGTTTATCATGCGGACTCCGCGCGGGCGCGTTGTGACTCAACATGGCTATCGCCACTTCGGCTTAAAGCCGAATCAGAGCAGTGCGGAGTTGTTCGACAGCCTCGAGACGGCTGGCTCCTCCGAGTCCGAGCCTTAGCCTGCCATCATCTAGCCCGAGTGTTGCATGGTATTGCTAGACTCTCTCGGCGCAGTGCCATCTTCCGAGCGTACACTTCGTGCGTGGGACCTTCCGAAAGAGCAAAACTATTTCCCTCTTCTGCCGAAAACACTGGGTGAAGCGGCGGATAGGCTGCCGCCGACGACTGTCTAAAAGTTACGTGGTTACGCCTGCTCATCAGACTCTGGAGAAATAAGAAGTGAACGAAGCGATCAGTCCAATTCAGCTCATACTCGAGGCAACGTTGCCGGTGCAACTGGTAATGCTCTCTTTATTAGTGCTCTCGATTTTGTCATGGGTAATGATAGTACAGCGAGCGATGGTGCTAAACGCAGCGTCTCGCGGTGTTCAGAGTTTTGAGGAGCGTTTTTGGAGTGGCATGGATCTCAGTCAGCTCTATAAAGAAGGCACACAGATGCAGCGCGACGACGTGCCTATTGTAGGCATCGAAAACATTTTTCGCGCAGGCTTCAAAGAGTTTATGCGCTTGAGGCAGCAGGTTTCGGTCGACAAAGAGGCGATTATGGAAGGTGCGCAGCGTGCGATGCGCGTGGCCTTTTCGCGCGAAGAGGAAAAGCTCGAACGTCATTTGGCGTTTCTGGCCTCGGTAGGCTCGGTCTCACCTTATGTTGGGTTATTTGGCACTGTGATCGGTATTATGAATTCGTTTATTGGCTTGGCGAGTCAAACGCAGGCGACGCTTCAAGTCGTTGCGCCAGGTATCGCAGAGGCGCTAATCGCAACGGCAATGGGGTTGTTTGCCGCAATTCCTGCGGTGGTCGCCTATAACCGATATTCCTCGTCGGTTGATACTATCACTGGCAGCTATGTCACGTTTACTGACGAGTTTTCAAGCATCCTCCATCGTCAGGTTCACAGCGAATAGCAACGGCTGCTGAGACTAAATTATGGATATAATTGCCCGCAAAAAACGCAAGCCAATGGGAGACATAAACGTCGTTCCATACATCGATGTGATGCTCGTTCTTCTCATCGTCTTTATGGTCACTGCACCTCTGCTTAACCAGGGCATTGATGTAGAGTTGCCTCAAGCGAATAATGAGCCGCTGAGCATAGATGAGAATCAAGCAACCCTTGTCGTCTCTATTACCTCAGCGGGTGAATATTATCTAAGCATAGGCGCTACCGGTGAAGATCGCCAGGCGACGAGCTTGGAGGGAGTCGGTGAGCAAGTAGGAAAAATTGTGGCTGCGAACCCTGAAATACAAGTGCTAGTCGAAGGGGATACGACAGCCGACTGGGGCGCAATGATTCAGCTACTCACTACACTGCAAGCGGTAGGTGTTACTAACCCTAATTTCATCACTCAGCCACTCGATTCGCAATAGAGTAAAGGAGAGGGGAGAGGAATGCCTTCACTGCGCGAATTACTCGGCTTCGGTAAATCAGAGGGGGCCAATAATCTGGTGATTCTCAATGGCTACCCACTCGCTATCGTCGTGGCTATTTCTCTGCATATTCTCCTCCTGGGCGGGCTAGTTTACTTGCAAAGTAGCAGTCAATCACAAGCACTGGAACTGATACAGCCGACTGTGATCAAGGCGCTACTGATCGAAGAAAATCCTCAAATCACCAATCAGCGCAATCAAGACAATCGGCGATTGGAGGCTAAGCGCAAAGAAACCGAACGCGTCAATGCTGCGGCGCAGAAGAAGCGCGAAGAACAGGCTGCCGAGAGAAAGCGGCAAGAGGAGGCAGCGCAGAAGCGCGAGCAGCAGCGAGTCGCAAAACAGCGCGCCGACGCCAGAGTTAAAGCAGAACGCGAAAAAACGCTGGCAGAAGAAGAGCGTAAGAAGCGAGAGGCCGAGAAAAGGCGCGAAGAGCAGGCTCAGCGCGAGCGTGAATCTCGGCAACAAAGAGAGCGCGAGGACGCGCAAGACGGGGCTGCTGCCGAGGCAGCAAGCAGTGAGTTCGAATTAATCCAAAGTGCGACGGGCCTAATTCAGCAGCTCGTGACAGAAAATTGGTCTCGACCACCGAGCGCGCGTAACGGGATGCGAGCAATTATTCAGATCAAAATGCTGCCAACGGGTGAACTAGTTGATGTCATAATTACTCAGTCGAGTGGCGATCCCGCATTCGATAGATCTGCAGAAAATGCGGTCTATCGCGCTGCGCCTTTTGCCGAATTAACCGCGCTACCAATTCGCGTTTTTAACCAAAATTTCCGCACGCTGTCACTCATCTTCCAGCCAGAGGACTTGCTTAACTAATGAATCTTAATCGCACTTTCCCGCTTCTCTTTGTTATCAGTGTCTTAATGAGTTTTTCAGTCAGGGCTGAGCTCAGTATTCAAATTACTCAAGGTATCGACAATCCGATTCCCATCGCGGTTGTGCCTTTCTCTTGGGAGGGAAGCGGTGTCCTCGACGAAGATATTGGGGAGATTGTGACGGCGGACCTTCAGCAGGTAGGCGAATTTCGCGCCCTCTCTCCTTCGAATATGCTCGCTTTGCCGCGCGAGGAGCGCGAGGTTTATTACCGTGATTGGAGCGTTCTGGCACAGGACTATCTGCTTGTCGGTAAAGTGCAGCGCGCACCGGGGAGCGAGTTAATTCAGGTGCAGTACGAGTTCTTCGATATTAATCGAGAAATAAAACTCGCAGGTGAGGCGCTCACCGGAACGACTTCGCAGCTGCGCGACATTGGTCATGAGATAAGCAATGTGGTGTTCGAACTCGTGACAGGTACCCGTGGCGCGTTCACCACACAAATACTCTATATTGTCAGTGAGTTTGTGAGCCCTGAGGTTTCCTATTTTCGCCTCGAGAAGGCTGACTACGATGGTCGTCGAGCACAGGTGCTGCTGGAATCCCGGGAGCCCATCATGTCGCCTAGTTGGTCGCCGAACGGGCAAGACATCGCTTATGTATCGTTCGAAACTGATTTGCCGCGAATCTACACGCAGAATATAGCGACAGGACAGCGGCGTCAGATCACCAATTTTCCCAATATCAACAGTTCACCAGTGTGGTCGCCCGACGGCACTAAGCTTGCGATGGTGTTGTCTAAAGACGGCAGTCCAGACATCTATGTGCAAGACCTGCTGAGCAACGAGTTGATTCGGATAACCGACCACCCGGCTATTGATACCGAGCCTGCCTGGTCGCGCGATGGTCGCTCGCTCGTGTTCATGTCCGACCGTACGGGACAGCCTCAGATCTACCAAATGGAAATAGGGGCGAGCACCTACGATGTTGAACGACTCACCTATGACTGTTTCCACTGCGCGAAGGGACAGTTTTTGCCCGATGGAGTGAACTTGGTGCATGTCAGAAGAGAGACTCGGCAGAGCCCGGAATACCAAATTTCGATTATGAACGTCGAAACTCTGCGGGTTATCACGCTCACCTCGACGAAGTTCGATGAGTCGCCTAGCGTGGCACCTAACGGCAGCATGATTATGTACGCAACTAAGTTTAATGGCCGTGGTGTGCTCGACGCTGTGTCAATCGATGGGCGAGTAAAATTCAGGTTGCCTTCATCGCGCGGCGACGTGCGCGAGCCAGCTTGGTCGCCTTATCTTAATTAGTGTGAGGGGAGGCGCCATTTTTTTGCTAAGAATCGATATTTCTTGCAAGTTTTTTGCGATTCCGCCGATTTATTCCAATTAGAACGTGCTGCTTTTAGCACAGTGTAAAAAATCTGAGAGGATCAATCGGCATGATGCCCATCAAGAATCTATCAAAGTCAGTTGTAATCGGTTTGGCGCTCGTAAGCCTTGCAGCCTGTAAATCATCGAGTGATGCTGAAACAGAAGTGACTGACGCCGGGTCTATGGGCAGTACTTCGAGTGAATCGACTTCTTCGGCAGCGCAAGCAAGTGGCGCAGGCATAAGCGGCCGCTTAAGTGCCGAGCAAATTCAAGCAGAAAATGCGCTGCGCCAAACGGTGTTTTATTTCGACTTCGATATTGCTGAATTCCGTGGCGCTGACAGAGAAACATTGATGTATCACGCGCGCGATCTGTCTGCTAATCCTAGCAAGCGGTTGCGTTTAGAAGGACACGCTGACGAGCGCGGAACTCGTGAATACAACTTAGCACTAGGCGAGCGTCGAGCGAACAGTATTCTCAACTACCTGATCGTCAATGGCGCCGCGCGCTCACAGATCGAAGTGGTTAGTTACGGCGAAGAAAGGCCTGCTATGACTGGCCAATCCGAGAGTGTGTACAATCGCAATCGCCGGGTTGAAGTCGTCGCGCGCTAAAAATGTGTCGGCGCGTTGCCCTCAGCGTATGGCTCGCCTAAACTACTCGGTCTAGTCATTCCCTTTGGAGCTCGGCGCAGCCATGAATTTACGTCATACCCAGACTGTCACAACCCACCGGTCACTCTACGGAAGGGCCTTTAGGATGAGTGTAGCTGTCACGCTATTGACCGCTGTGGCAGCCGCACAGACTGCGTTCTCTCAATCGTCCAATGATGCAATGTCGTTATTGTTGGACCAGAATCGCCAGCTACAGGCTGAGATTCAAGCACTTCGCGGGCAACTGGACGAACAGGGCTTCGAGATTAAGAAGCTGCAGCGAGATTCGCTTAATCGCTATACCGATGTCGATCAGAGGCTAAGCGATCTTGAGGTTGCGGCACCGCAGATAGCACCTCCTGCTACAGCACAGCGTGCTCAAGGTGGAACGCCCGCAGTGAATCAGGCGCCTTCTCAGTCTTCTCAGGCTTCGCCAAACCCCTCTACTCGCCCTTCATTGCAGCCGGCCGTGCTCAGTGAGCAGCAGCTCTATCAGATGGCCTACGATTCAGTGATTAACAGCCACTTCGACCGCTCTATCGCCGAATTCGATCAGTACCTTGGGCAGTATCCCGAGGGTCGATTCGTGACCAATGCGCATTATTGGAAAGGGCAGGCCTACCTCTATCTCGAGCGTTTCGAAGAAGCGCGCAGCGCCTATGAAATAATCCTAGAGCAGTACGCGGATTCGAGTAAGTTACCCGATGCGATGTACGGATTAGGCCTTGCCTATCAAGGTATGGGAAATATCCAGCGCGCAAGACAGATGCTTACCGATATCAAGCGTCGCTTTCCCAACACAGGGGTTGCGAACCTCGCCGACACCCGACTGCTTTCGCTGTGAGTAGTGGTCTGAATGTACGCCTAACCGAAATTTTCCACTCCCTGCAAGGCGAGGCGCGCACGGTTGGTCGTCCGACTGTTTTCGTTCGACTCACTGGCTGTCCGTTGCGCTGCACCTACTGCGATACGGCTTATGCATTCGAAGGAGGGAAGCAGCACTCGCTCGACTCTGTTCTCGCGCAGGTGGCCGAACATTCTGCTGACTATGTCACGGTGACGGGCGGCGAGCCCCTCGCTCAGCCCGCAGCGATTCAGCTTATGCAAAGACTTTGCGATGCCGGCTACCAAGTTTCTCTGGAAACTGGGGGAGCAATGCCAATCGATGACATAGATGATCGCGTGTCTATTGTTCTTGATCTCAAAACCCCAGCCTCGGGCGAAAGCGATAGGAATCTGCTCGCCAACGTTCCCCTGCTGCGTCCTAAAGATCAGGTTAAATTTGTTATCTGCGATCGCGGTGACTATGAATGGTCGAAGGCTCAGGTTCACATGCATGATCTGGGATCGCGGGTAGACGATATTCTGTTTTCACCCTCCTATGAGGAGCTTGCGCCTGCACTACTCGCGCAGTGGGTGCTCGAGGACAGGCTTAAGGTGCGGATGCAACTGCAACTCCACAAGCAAATTTGGGGCGATAAAAAAGGCGTTTAATGCCGGCCACCAATGATCCACTCAAGGAAATCGAGAGAATGAAGAAGGCCATTGTCCTTGTCTCCGGCGGACTCGACTCGGCGACCTGCTTAGCTATCGCTCAGGCCGAGGGCTGCGCCTGTTACGCGCTCAGTTTCGATTACGGGCAGCGTTCGGCGAGCGAGCTCAATGCAGCTGCACGGCTGTCTGAGATGGCAGGTGTTGTCGCCCATAAAACGTTGCCCATAGACATGGGGGCTATCGGCGGGTCGGCGCTAACAGATCGCAGTATAGCAGTGCCCGAAGAGGAGACCGTGGGCATTCCAGTGACATATGTTCCGGCTCGCAACACCGTATTTTTGAGTTACGCACTTGCTTGGGCCGAAGTCGTCGAAGCCGAGGCAATTTTTATTGGTGTGAATGCGTTAGATTATTCTGGTTATCCTGATTGCCGGCCCGAGTATATTGATGCGTTTCAATCACTGATTAATCTTGCAACCAAAGCGGGAGTCGAAGGCAAAAATATCGTGCTCAGAACGCCGTTAATAGACTTAACTAAAGCAGAGATTATTGGCGTGGGACTAAAGCTCGGAGTTAATTACGCCGCCACAGTTTCATGCTACCAAGCAGACGCCGAAGGGCGCGCATGCGGTCTCTGCGACAGCTGCAGACTGAGAACAAAAGGCTTCGCCGATGCACAGTCGCAAGATCCTACGCGTTATCGTTAAATAATCGAAAAAAATGTCGATTGTGACTTGTCTTTTTTTGATTTGATAGTACTATGACGCCCCTTCACGGGCCGTTAGCTCAGTCGGTAGAGCAGTTGGCTTTTAACCAATTGGTCGTGCGTTCGAGTCGCACACGGCCCACCATTTTCCCCGTGCTCTTCGTCTAAGTTCCCTCGCATCGCGATGAGGGAACATAGGCAAATCTCTTCGTTCTCCGCATTCGTATAGCCATGTTAGAATGACTTAATTGGCCCTGACAGAGAGCGCAGCATGCAAGAAATCACTCAATCCCCAGTGACTCCCGAACGCTTGGCCGCCGACACGCAGCTTGTGAAATCTTATCTCGATAAGATAGATGCGCTTCAGGTGGAGTCCCTCAGTGCTGCAGCTACCGCCGACTATAAACAACGTATTCTCGATGCGCTCAACGCTAGCGGCGCGAAAATGGTCGCGCATTACTACACGGATCCCGTGCTTCAAGATCTTGCCGAGGAGAGTGGCGGTTTTGTTGGAGACAGTCTCGAAATGGCTCGCTTCGGCCGAGATTGCTCCGCCTCGACATTGGTCGTTGCGGGTGTTCGTTTCATGGGCGAGTCAGCGAAAATTTTAAGCCCAAACAAGCGCGTCATCATGCCAACGCTTGAGGCAACGTGCTCTTTAGATATCGCCTGCCCAATTGATGAGTTCTCCGCGTTTTGTGACGCAAACCCCGACCGAACGGTGGTTGTTTATGCGAACACCTCGGCAGCGGTTAAGGCGCGCGCCGACTGGGTGGTGACGTCGAGCATTGCGCTGGAAATTGTCGAGCACTTAATGGAGCGCGGTGAGAAAATACTGTGGGCGCCAGACCGGCACTTGGGGCGTTACATTCGCGAGTCGACAGGCGCTGATATGCTGCTCTGGGATTCGGCTTGCATCGTTCATGAAGAATTCAAAGCGCGGGGTCTGCGAGACATGCGCGCACTTTATCCCGACGCAGCTGTGCTGGCGCATCCTGAGTCACCTGCGGAGGTGTTGGCAATTGCCGATGTAGTTGGCTCTACCACGCAGATTATTAAAGCCTCGCAGTCGTTACCTAACACGCAGTTTATTGTCGCCACTGACCGCGGCATTTTTCACAAATTGCAGCAACTTTCACCCGAGAAAGAGTTTATAGTCGCGCCCACTGCGGGTAACGAAGCTACCTGCAGAAGCTGTGCTAGCTGTCCGTGGATGGGTATGAACACTCTGCCAACCTTGCTCTCAGCGCTTGAAGAGATTCAGGCGACGCCGATCAGAGGGGCGTTGACTAACGAAGTGTTTGTTGACGTGGCAGTAGGTGACAGAGCGATGCAACCACTGCAGCGAATGCTCGATTTTGCCGCTGAAAACGCGTTGAAGGTAAGAGGCAAAGCTTAGCTAGCCCTGCAATGCGCGTTGCTGGTCTTCGAGGGTATTGATACGCTCGCGAAGCCTTGCCTCGACAGCCGCGCCAGACCCCTGATCAACCTCTATTCTGAGCGCAAATTGAAGCTGCTGGCGCGCGTTACGAAAGTCTCCAAGCAGTCTAAAATATTCGGCCCGCGCTTGATGCACCTCGCTAATATTTCCAGCCTGACCTTGCGTCTCTGCAAGCATGGCCCACAGGTGATGATCGTCCGGACGCAATACCGCGTGGCGTTGCAATACTTCTGCCGCTTCGTTGTAGTTTCGCGCCTCAATTAGCGCCTCGGCATACGCTGTGGTGAGCGCGTGATTGTTAGGATTGATCTGCAGGTGCCGCGTTAAAAACTCGCGCGCCTGACCTGGCTCGTTCTGCTTTGTTAATATTTCAGCCTGTGTCACGACATAGCTAATTCTGTTAGGCTCTTTTGAGAGCAGCGGAGCCAGTGTTGCGCTCGCCCCTGCGTAATTTTCTGCCTCCCAAAGGGCGACAGCCAGGCCGTAGCGGTTAGCGTCGCGAGTAAAGGAATTTGTGCTGTTAGTGAGCGCTCTGCGCATTTCGTTTACTAAGGCGCCTTTGTCCTGAGCGTAGTGGCCAACGACGCGCGCTCTGACAATCTGGTATTCAAGGTCTTCCTGATAAGACCGCTCGGGGTAGCGAAATTCGCGACTCCTTGCATCTGAAATCCGCGACTCTGTTACCGGGTGCGACAGGAGAAATTCTGGAGGACGTCGACCGAAGCGATTAATTGCGATCAAGCGCTCGAAGAGAGACGACATGCCCTCTGGGTCAAAGCCTGCGTTGAACATCGTGTCCTGACCGATGCGATCGGCTTCGGCTTCGTTGCTGCGGCTAAAACGAAGCTGGTTTTCTAGCGCGCGACCCTGAGCGGCGGCAAGCGCGGCGGCGCCGTGTCCTGCATCCGACGTTGCCATTACGATAACGCTTGCCAATAGACTTGCCAGTTGCGGTACGCGGCCGGCTTGGGCTTCATCGATGCCGCGAGCAAAATGGCGCTGGCTGACGTGAGAAATTTCATGGGCCATTACCGACGCAAATTCGGCCTCAGTCTGCGCATTCAGGAAAAGCCCCGTATTCACGCCAATAATCCCTCCCGGCGCGGCGAAAGCATTGAGCTCTTCGCTGTCGATAACAACAAACGAAAGGCGATGGTCCTGCAGTTGGCTCCTCGAGGCGAGCTTGTAAGTGACATTCTCGAGGTAGTTATTGAGTAGCGGATCCGGAATAGTCGGTGCGCCGCGGCGGATACTCGCCAAAAACTGCTGGCCTATGGTGAATTCTTGCTCGAGCGACACGGTGCCCGAAATCCGATCGCCAAGGGATGGGAGGGCGTTCTGCGCGCTGAGTGACGGTGAGAACATCAACAGCAAGATGAAGGTTGTTAAGGCGTAATTGGCGCGCTCGCGCGGCGACGTGTCACAGCGTTCGGTTGCTCGCCCTAAAAGGGCAGTTAAGCGGCTATAGTTGGACGAATGGCTCATGGTGTTTAGGGTGATTCTCCGTGCGGCAGAAGGAAATAGACGCCTTCTCATCATATTACTGAAATACTCTCAAAATTAAAGCCTTAGATCATAGGCATTAGTAGCTAATGCTTGATAAAATAATCACATGGAACTAAAAAGCGATATTCAGTTAGACCTCAGCGGCCTGGAGTGTCCAATGCCTTTACTCAAGGCTAAACTTGCGCTCAATTCGATGGCATCGGCGCAGGTACTAAAGGTGATAGCAACCGACCCTGCCTCGGAGAGAGACTTTAAGCTGTTTGCCACGCAGAGTGATAATGAAATCTTAGATTTTAAAAAAGACGCAGCGGCGTATTTCTACTGGATTCGTAAGGCCTAGCCTCCGCCCCATTGGAGGGCTAAAAATGAAAAAGCTTGTGCAAGACTTTTACGATCGCTACTTCCACGACGAAGAATCGATTATTTTGCTGTTACTGCTCATAGTAGGGCTGACTGTACTGCTGACACTAGGCGGTGTTCTTGCGCCGCTAATGACAGCAATCATCGTCGCCTACCTAATGCAGGGACTGGTCAACGCGCTGTTAAAGTATGGGTTGTCTGGCCGACTCGCGTTTGTTCTGGTGTATGTTTTGTTCATCGGGCTTTTTCTCGTTCTTCTTTTCTTCCTACTTCCGCAGGCTTGGAATCAGCTGAGGCGCTTAATAGGCGAGCTTCCAAACCTACTCAGTCAGTGGCAGGCCTCGCTTATGCTGCTGCCGGATCGTTACCCCAGTTTGTTCTCAGAGTCTCAGATTCAGGAGTTTATCCTTGGGGTCCGCGGAGAATTGGGCGGCTATGGGCAAGTCATTCTTGAGTATTCACTTGCCAGTATTCCCGGGATTATCGATTGGGTAATTTTCCTTATTTTGGTACCGATTCTGGTGTTTTTTGTCATGAAAGATAAGGCGCAGCTCATTGACTGGGCTGGTAATTTCCTGCCGCGTAATCGCCCATTAATGAGCAAGATCTGGCACGAGATGGACCAACAAATATCGAATTATGTGCGAGGAAAGGGGCTAGAAATCATCATCGTTGGTCTCGCAAGTTTCCTTCTTTTCGAGATGTTGGGTCTCAACTACGCACTGCTATTGTCGGTATTGGTCGGCATTTCGGTTATCGTGCCTTACATCGGTGCCACCGTAGTGACCGTGCCGGTTGCAGCGGTTGCGTTTGTGCAATGGGGCATAGGCGGCGAGTTTTACACAGCGGTAGTCGCGTATGGCATCCTCCAGCTAATCGACGGAAATGTCTTGGTGCCGATAATCTTTTCTGAGGCGGTAAATCTTCATCCTGTCGCCATCATCGCCTCGGTGCTCATATTTGGAGGCATTTGGGGGTTGGCAGGTGTATTCTTTGCGATCCCGCTGGCAACCTTGATCAAAGCGGTCATTAATTCGTGGCCAAGCAAAGTAGCCGCAGAATCGGCGCTTTCCTCAGAGTCGTCCGCCACAGAAAGCTAGCCTCGATGCGGAAACTAACGCCTAGCAATTTTACCCAGTAATGAAGTGCTGCCCCCCGGGCGGCGTAAGGATAACAATCGATGTTGCGAGATAGTGATAATGCGAAAGGGACGCCAAGCGGCAGTCTGGGAGCGATAGTTACGCCAATGATGGAAGGTGGACATATCGATCTGCCAGCTTTCGATAGATTGATCGAATGGCATATCAACAGTGGCACACATGGTATTGTCGTTGTGGGCACAACAGGCGAGTCGGCGACGCTTAGTTCTCAAGAACACATAGATCTTATCGAACACTGTGTCAAACGCGTCGCAGGTCGCATGCCCGTCATCGCCGGCACGGGCTCAAACAATACAGCAGAGGCTTTGTTGTTCACTGCAGAGGCTAAAGAGCGTGGCGCCGATGCGTGTCTATTGGTTACGCCTTACTACACAAAACCCTCGCAGAAAGGCCTCTACCAGCACTTTAAGACGATTGCCGAAGGCGTGGACATACCGCAGATACTTTACAATGTCCCGGGACGCACGATGTGCGACCTGTCGCTCGAGACCGTCGACGCTCTGGCTGACATATCCAATATTGTAGGCATTAAAGACGCAACTGGCGATAAAGCCCGGGGCTTGGAATTGATCGCACAGTGTGGCGATCGATTAGCAGTTTACTGCGGTGAAGATGCGCTCAACTGCGACCTTATCTTAGCTGGCGCAAAAGGGGCGATTTCGGTAACGGCAAACGTCGCACCTGCCGAAATGTCGCGCATGTGTGAGCTCGCGCTCGCTGGCGATGCCGAGGGGGCAAAAAAGGTTGACGATACACTACTCGCCATCCACCGAGACCTTTTTGTAGAGGCCAACCCGGTTCCTGTGAAGTGGGCACTTTGGCAAATGGGGCTCATTGGACGAGGCATTCGCTTGCCTCTCGTGGAACTCGACGAGAAATTTCACGTCAAAGTACTCGATGCGCTGCTAAATGCGGGCATCAAAGCAGGGTAGTAAAAGTAGGGTAGTAAAAGTAGTTACGATTCGCTCGTTCGAGTGTGAAGCGCACCGAACGAATAAAAAGACTCCGCTAGGAAAAGGCAATGCAACGCAGACATCACACATTCACTCGACTGATTTCGTTAGCGCTCTTAGGTGGGCTAGCCGCCTGCAGTATTCCTGGCTTGGACAAAATAGGCTTAACAGGCGAAGACGGCCTGATACGCGATCGCGTTGGAGATTACAGAGACGCACCAATTCTGCCGGAGATGGATGTACCAAGCGACCTCGATAGCTACACTATCGATCAGCTCTACGTTATTCCTCAGGCGATTGTTGCTGCGGCGGATGCCGAGCCGTTCGATGGCGTGCCAATGCCCAAGCCTATCGAGACTCGGCGGCGTGAGGGCGTCATCATTCAAAACCTTGGCGATAGCCGCTGGATACTCCTCGACGCCACGCCTGCGCAGGTATGGCCTTTGGTGCGCGATTTCTGGTCGCAGCTTAACGTGGTTTTAGACTACGAAAATCCGAGTAGCGGTATCGCTGAAACGGCGTGGGTCGAAGTGAATTCTGAGCCCCTGCTGAGACACAAATACCGAATTAGCATCGAGCCTGGACTGCATTCAGGGTATGCCGAAATTTATGTCACGCATATCTCTGACTTACGTTCAGAGCCTATACCGATTGTGGTGACGTGGCCGAAGGACTCAGATTCTGAGGACCGTGAAAAGCAGATACTCGATGCGCTTTCGCAATATGTCGCCGACCGCAATGATGTTTATCAGGCGTCATCTTCAAGTCTGCTCGCGGGCAGCATAGAGTCTGCGCGCAAGGCCAATATCATTGCCGCAGGCAGTGAAGAGGAGAAATTGGCGTTAAGGATTAATTACGGCCGCGCTTGGGTACAAGTCCGGCAGGCGATTGAACGTGCAGAAATCGAGATCGTCGATGCGAACCGCGATCAGTCGGTGATCAGCGTTAAATTTGCCGGTATCCAAGCGGACAAAGATAAGCCTGGCTTCGTCGGGAGGCTGTTAGGTCGAGGCCGAGGTGGGAACGACGCCGTGCTTCAAGACTTCGCTGTTAGGCTGCTCGATACCGGAGACACGATCGATGTGGTTATTGAAGCCCTGACCGACGGTCAGAGCGGGCATAGCCGCCTTACAATCGAGCTACTGCAAGAGATCAACGAAAACTTAACCTAGACCAGGCCTGCGCTGATGGAAACACTTTTTTTGCTCCTCCCGCTGGGCGCCGCAGTCTGCCTCGGCGTGGTCGCAGTGTTGCTGATGATTAAGTTACAGAACGCTCGCTTAACCGAGTCGAGTCTCAAGGCCAGTTTAGAGGCCATTCAGGCAACGCTTAGCACGGTGATCGAAAAAGGCGACTCAGCGAGTAGCGAGGCGATCGCGAGTCGCAACGAGCTCCAAGGCCAACGGGAAATCAATCTGGTGTTGGAGAAGACGCTAGAGCTCGAAAAGGCGCAGTTTGAGGACAAGCTCACGCTCCTTAAAGAGTCGAAAGAAGAGCTAAGCCTGCAGTTTAAAAACCTTGCCAACGAAATATTCGATGAAAAGAGCAAACGGTTCGAAGAGAAAAACCAGCAAAGTCTGTCAGCGCTATTAAATCCCCTCCAAGATAAAATCAAAACCTTCGAGAAGCGTGTCGAAGAGACTTACAGCAACGAGTCTAGAGAGCGGCATACGTTGGGCGCCGAAATTCGAAAGCTACACGAGCTCAATGACAAACTCGGTATCGAGGCGGCGAATCTGGTTCAGGCGCTTAAGGGCGACAATAAGTCGCAGGGCAATTGGGGCGAGGTAATTCTCACGAGCATTCTCGAGCGCTCTGGACTCACCAAAGGTGTCGAATACGATGCACAAGTCAGTCTCGACGCCGAAGACGGCAGCCGCTCTCAGCCCGATGTCGTCGTTCATTTGCCCGAGTCGCGAGACATTATCATAGACTCAAAGGTGTCTCTCAAAGCATGGGAAGGGTTCACCAGCGCCGAAGACCCCGATGAGAAAGAGGCGCATCTCAAACAGCACATTCAGTCTATTCGGGGCCACGTTCGTGGGCTAGCCGCGAAGAACTATCAGAACCTTATTGGTGTCAACTCGCTCGACTATGTCTTCCTATTCATGCCAATCGAATCGGCCTATTCGGTAGCGATACAAGAAGAGCCCGAGCTAAACCACGAAGCGTTTGAGAAAAACGTGATATTCGTTGGTCCGACGACACTGCTGACTACATTGAAAACCGTGCAGAATCTCTGGCGCTTGGCGCAGCAAAATCAAAATGCGAAGCAAATTGCGGAGGCGGCTGGCCGCCTTTATGACAAATTTGTTGCCTTTAGCGAAGACATCGAAGAGCTAGGAAAGCGATTGGAGGCAACCAATGCGACCTATGACAAGGCGCATAATAAATTGACTAGTGGTCGCGGCAATCTTATTTCAAGAACCGAAAAGCTGCGCGAGCTGGGTGCGAAAACAGCGAAAAAGCATAAGTCGCATGTGCTCGATAAGGCGTTAGGTATCGACGACGACGAGGAGGATGCGTCTTCTCCCGCTGTTCTTCCTCATGCCACAGACTCTCAAGAGACGCCATTTGATGAATGACACCCTTGCCGAATTATTGGCGCCAATACGAAAATTCTTGCACTGCAGTACGCCCAGCGTGTGGATCGAAGCGGCCTGTCAAAATCAGGCACTGCTCCTTGCTGACCATGCTAACTGCGAGAAAAAAGCTGCATCGACAGCGATGAACTTGATGTACAAATACACCGATAGGCCCGAGCTGCTCAAGAAAATGTCCCAGCTTGCCCGCGAGGAGCTTTTGCATTTTCAGCAGGTGGTTGAACTAATGCAGGTTCGAGGCGTGCGTTACGAAGGGGTGAGTGCGTCGAGATATGCGGCCAGTTTACGAGCCCTTTCAGAGTCGAAAGGGGAGGCGCAGTTAGTTGATACGCTGTTAATCGGCGCCATTATAGAGGCACGTTCTTGCGAGCGATTTGCAGCTTTAGCTCCTCATCTCGATGAAGAATTGGCAAAGTTTTACCGAAGCCTCTTAAAGTCGGAGGCGCGGCACTATGAAGATTATTTGAGTCTTGCGTCTGAGTATGCGCCTGCGGCAGGCGTTGATGTTGATGAGAGGCTCCAAGCCTTTCTAGCGGCCGAGGCGGTGCTTGTCACAAGCGACGATTCGCAGTTTAGGTTTCATTCGGGCGCACCGCATTAACTAAACGCGCGGCTAACGCGCGCACGCGGTCGGCGGTGTGAAATTCGCACCCATACGGCGAGCAAGCTCAGCGATATCTTGGCAAGGAATAGCGTTGTTTCCAGAGAGATTTAAAGAGCGCAACCTTTTGATTCTTAGGAGTGGCGAGATGTCTTCTATGAGGTTGTTGCTTAGATTAAGCCCGCTCAACCTATCTAGTCGCTCGAGCGGAGCGAGGTTGCTTATTCGATTTTTCCCGAGGTCAATAAAACGCAAGTTCTCCAGTCGAGAAATGTTAGCCAGGTCGGTTACCTCGGAGTTAGCGCAGGCGAGGACCTGCAGCTGGTCCTCGCTTTCTATTTTTTGCTGGCGCAGGGCAAAATTGATGCAGCCTTGCAAATCTGCATTGCGCACCTCCCCTGTGTAAAGGCGATCTTGAGGATCGAACACGGCATTGTTATTAATCGATACAGTATAGGGGTTAGAACACGCTGTGAGGATTGAGGTAAGTCCTAAAGCGATTAGCCACTGACGGCTGGACCTGCAATAAAGCGAACCTTTCATTAGAATACCGAGACTGCTGATGGACATCGAATCCTCCACTGGAGCGTGACATTACTCTCGCTCAGTTTGCTTAAACCCGCCGAGTATCGAGTGTAGCACCGTTAGCCTTGAGCGGTCTTCTGTGGCTGGCAATTGGCAGATATCCTCGCTAGACTGCGTCCAAACTATTTCTAATAGGTAGCCATGGTAAGCGCTTTGCTTGGTGTTAGCTGCTCAGCTGCGTTTTTAACTTCAAAGAAGGAACACTCATGTCGAATCACTCGTCATCCACTTTATTGCTCAATCCGCTCAAAGCGAGCATTTCACGCGCAGTATACAAAGCGTCTGCAGCCGCGAGCCTCTCACTAGGGCTCTCGTTGCTGTTTGCGGGCCAAGCCTCTGCACAGGAAGCGATTGACCTCGCTAACGAAGACAATCGCATTGGCTATTCTATCGGCGTGAATATCGGCCAGAACTTAGTGGCGCAGGGCATTATCGAAGGCATAGACATGAATAGTTTCGTTGCGGGTATGCGCGATGCGGCCGGCGATACGATTCAATTAAGCAATGAGGAATTGTTTGCCGCGATTCAATTTTTCCAAGAGCGGATGACAGCAGCGGCGCAGGCTGAGATGGAAGCTAATTTTGCCACTACTCAGGCATTCCTTGAGGAAAACGGCGCTAAAGAGGGTGTCGTCAGCACGGCGTCTGGTTTGCAATACGAAGTGATTTCGAGCGGCCCTGCCGACGGCGCATCGCCTACGACTAGCGACTCTGTGCTCGCACATTATCATGGCACACTTATCGATGGAACTGTGTTCGATAGTTCAGTTGACCGTGGTGAGCCCGCTGAGTTTGGCCTTACGCAGGTAATAAGCGGCTGGACTGAAGCACTCCAGCTGATGAGCGTTGGCGATAAGTGGCGTTTATTCTTACCGCCAAATCTTGCCTACGGCGAGCAGTCACCTACACCCGCTATTCCGCCTAATTCGGCGCTAGTATTCGAAGTCGAGCTGCTCGAAATACGCTAGACTGCGTGTACTTTTTCATCCGCGGGCGCCGCTCTGGCGCTCTCGGCATACTCTTCTTTTTTAGTGTTTGTGGACTCCCATGATCGCCGACTTCAATGCTCGTCTCCTCGATTTTCTTGATTCAAGCCCAACCCCTTTTCATGCTGCCGAAAGCCTCAAAAAGAGGCTCGCAGCTTCTGGTTTCGAGCAAGTTGCCGACGGGGACAGCTGGCATTTAGAGCCCGGAGGTCGCTATTTTATTGTGCGCAATAATTCAGCGCTTGTGGCGTTTGTCTGCGGGACAGAGCCTTTAGTTGAAAACGGTATCAGAGTTGCGGGTGCTCATACCGACAGCCCCTGTTTAAAACTAAAGCCGGTTCCCGAATCCAAAAAGCAGGGGTATGTGCAACTCGGCGTCGAGGTCTACGGCGGGGCATTATTAAACCCTTGGTTCGATCGAGATCTGTCGCTTGCTGGGCGCGTGGATTATCTCGACGCAGACGGCGGGTTAAAATCGACGCTGCTCGATCTGCGTAAGCCAATAGCATTTATTCCTAGCTTAGCAATACATCTCGATCGCACAGCGAATGAGGGCCGAAAAATAAACCCGCAAACTGAGATGGCGCCGCTTATTTCGCAGCTGGGCGAGGGCGATGATTTCTGCTTAGAGGCGTTTCTTATCGAACAGATAAAGGCGCAGTCCGAAGGCGATTCGGCTGCGGAGGTGCTGTCGCACGAATTGATGTTCTACGATACACAGCCAGCCAAACTATTAGGACTTAAAGACGAGTTTTTAGCCTCGGCACGATTAGATAATTTATTAAGCTGTTTTCTCGCCTGTGAAGCACTCTGCGACTCGCCGGTCACGCACACCTCGATTGTGGTGTGTAATGATCACGAAGAGGTGGGCAGCGTTTCGACCTCGGGCGCGCAGGGCCCGTTGCTTCGGTCGGTGGTCGACCGACTACTCGGCAGCGTGGGGGCAGAGGCAGACGGCTTTGATCGATTGATCAGCCAATCGGCGATGCTCTCTATCGACAACGCACATGGCATACACCCTAATTTCATCGATCGACACGACGATAAACACGGCCCGCTGTTAAACAAAGGGCCGGTAATTAAGGTTAATGCGAATCAACGCTATGCTAGTAACTCGCACTCTGTGGCGCTGTTTAAGTCCTTGTGCATGAAGGTTGGCGTAACGCCTCAGTTGTTTGCTATGCGCGCCGATATGGCCTGTGGCAGCACAATAGGCCCAATCACCTCGGCATCATTAGGGATTGAGACCGTTGATGTTGGAGTCCCGACCTTTGGCATGCATTCTATCCGAGAACTCGCAGGGTCAGACGACGCCCCAGCATTGGCAAAGGTCGTGGCGGCTTTTTTTGCGCGCTAGCGGGTTTGTTTCTTAATGTCTCTGACAATAAAGCGGGCGGGGCTGATAAGTTCGGCCTCCGCTGCATCGAGTGGTAATGGTTCTCTGCAGATTAGGCTGGCAAGATATTCTGCGCTCAGTGGGCATGTCGCAACGCCATTAGACCCGTGGCCAACATTCACAAAAAGCCCCTCTTGATAGGCTGTTTCGGTGGGTATTTCGGCCTTCGCATTTCTGCGCAGAGCTGCCAAGTCTGCAACGACAGCCTCTACCGCCGGCGCTCTGCCTACAACGGGTAAAAAATCTTCTCCGGCGCTGCGCATCGCAACCAGCGATTGCCCCTCGTTGGGCGCCTGAGTGACTGCCGGCGCCGCTGCACCGTCTTGCGTCCTGCTGAGAGGTTCGGTGAAAACAGCGGCTATTCCTGCCAAATTTTTGTCATCATCGAGTATATTTCGCTCGCGCGTCGCACGCGAATCGCAACCGGTTCGATAGCTCGCGGCGATTAGTTGGGTGCCATTGTGTGCTGGGAAAAGGCTGCGCTCGCCACTCACAACGCAGCGAAGCGCAGCTGAATCTGTTTCGGCTTTTATCAAGCTTGCTTGTCCACGTGCAGTGTTCAGACGTAGGCCCAAATCGGGCGCTAGAGAGTCTATAGCGTGCGAATTACACAACACAACAGTCGCCGCTTGATACCGATTACCCCTCGCATCGGTCGCAATCCAATGTTTCGGCTTGCCTGTCGCCGCATCGGCTGCTTCTGCACTTATGCTTATAATTTCGCTATCGAATTGCGGGACGATTCTCTTCTCAAATGCGAGAAGGTTCTGCGCGAGGGTGTGTGGATCGAGCCAACCTGCGCCCTCGAAATACCAGCCGCCTTCGGTAACCTCAAGCCCTGCGAGAGCGGAGGCCGCGTCGGCGTTCACAGGCCTAACGATGCGCGGGTCATACAGCGCGCTAACTAGTTCAGGGGTGAGTGACTGTTTTTTATTCAACGCCCCGGACAATTGCACGACACCTGTTGGATGCCACGCGGTTATGGCCGCCTGTCCCAATGCGTCTAGATGGGCGTAGAACCTTCGTGCAGTCGAATAGGCGTTGAGAAAGAAGCTTGCACCGCTCTCAGCCGAGCGGAAAAGTCTGGGTCTTAAAGCCAATTGTGGAATCCCCGAGGCGCCGCACATTGGCCGCGGCGCCGAATCGATTAGCTTTACTGTCAAACCTCGTCGACCGAGCGCAACAGCGGTGCTGCACCCGGCAAGCCCCGCGCCAATCACCAGCACATCGTAGCCAATGCTGGCTGCTCCAGTCCGACTTGTCCCGTTTTTAGGCTGAGCGGTGGCCGATAAATTCGGGCGGTTTTCGACAGCATTGGCGCGGGAAGGCACAGGAGCGTTCGTGCCGAAAAGGGCGGGGGGATTTGAAGCAGGTTTTTCAAAAACTGCGCTAAGGCTATGTCTTTTCTTGCCAAAGCCCGCGCGTTTGGTAACGCTGAACCCCGCCTCGATGAGCGCGCGCCGTGCGCTGCCCGCAACGCTGTAGCTTGTCGCTGTCGTGCCTTCTTTGCTGTGCAACGCCATGGCGTGCGCAATCTCTAAATCCCAGAGACTAGGGTTAAGCGCGGGGCTAAATCCGTCCAGATACCAAGCGTCTATTGTTGTTTCTTGGCTTCTGGACATGGCGCTGATGCGCTGCAAAGCGTCGCCATAGTGGAGATCGAGCGTTACGTCATTGCTGAAATAGAGTCGGTGGCAGCCGGCGCTATGTTCCGGATACTGCCTAACCAGCTGAGCTGAGTATGCCGCTAGATCTGGCCATTGCTCGAGCGCGCGCGTAAGGTCGGCATGCGTGAGGGGGTGCTTTTCGAAGGCAACGTAATGCAGCCGGTGAGGTTTACTGTGCGCCTGCGTCCAGCGCTGTAGCGTTTCGAGAAAATTAAGTCCGCAGCCAAAACCGAGCTCTGCGACAGTAAAGCAGTCGACAACGCGTTTCGTGGACTCGCAAGCCTCATGCCAGCGCTGCGTTATTCGGTTGCCATCCAAAAATAGGTAACGGCTTTCGGCTTGTGCGCCTTCGGAGGAATGATAGGTGTCGTCGAAATCCAAAGAATAGGGCAGGCCAGTGTCGAGCCAAGACAGCTGTGCATTGGCTACGATCAGAGTAGCAGGCTGTTCGGAGGACTCACCTGCGGGCGTATTGTTGTCTGATGCCATTCGGTTTTTTTGCCGCGCGAAAAAGAATAGCATCAGTTTACCACGTCACAAGCGCAGCTCGCGTTCGTAACTGCTGTCAATTTCGAGTAAAATGCCGAGCTTGATCGTCGCCGTAGTTTAGAATTTTCGGAACCCCACCATGTTAGAAATCAACGCGCATTTGACCCAGCTCCGCGACCTTCGCGCTCGAACCGAGACGCTAAGGGGGTATCTTTGACTACGAAACCAAGCGCGAAAGGCTAACTGAGGTTGAGATGGAGCTCGGCGAAGCAGCCGTTTGGGACAAGCCCGAGTATGCCCAAGCGCTCGGTAAAGAGCGCTCCGCATTAGAGGCCGTGGTGAAAACCATAGACGGTCTGGAGGGCAGTCTGGGGGATATCGCAGACCTGCTGGCACTGGCCAGTGAAGAAAACGACACTGAATTGTTTGAAGAGGCTAAGAGTGACCTGGCCATTCGCACGGCAAGTCTCGAAGCGCTCGAGTTTAGACGCATGTTCTCCGGTGCGATGGACCCTAACAACGCGTTTCTCGAGATTCAAGCTGGCTCGGGCGGCACCGAGGCGCAGGACTGGGCCGAAATGATCCTGAGAATGTATCTGCGCTGGGCCGAAGCTAAGGGTTTTGATGCCGAAGTGCTCGAGGTCTCCGGCGGCGAAGTCGCTGGCATCAAAAGCGCCACGTTGCATATCAAAGGGGAGTTTGCTTTTGGTTGGTTGAGGACAGAAACGGGCGTGCATCGACTTGTACGAAAATCCCCTTTCGACTCAGGAAGTCGTCGACACACCTCGTTTGCCTCGGTATTTATAGCGCCCGAAATCGACGACGATATCGAAGTGGAACTCGATATGTCTAAAGTGCGCGTAGACACCTATCGCTCGAGCGGCGCAGGCGGTCAGCACGTGAACAAAACAGATTCCGCCGTGCGCCTAACGCATGAGCCGAGCGGCATTGTGGTTCAGTGCCAAAGCCAGCGCTCGCAACACAAGAATAAAGACGCCGCGATCAAACAGCTCAAAGCAAAGCTCTACGAGATGGAAGAGCTTAAGCGTAAAGACGCAGCGAAAGATGTAGAAGAGTCTAAAGCAGACATCGGCTGGGGAAGCCAGATTCGCTCTTACGTGCTCGATCAGTCACGCATCAAAGATCTGCGCACAAACGTCGAGGTGAGCAACACCGGTGCCGTGCTTGATGGTGGTCTCGATAAATTCATCGAAGCAAGTCTCAAGATGGGGCTATAAACGCTTACTAACACCTAATTTTTTATAACACCGGACAACATGCCGGTCTCAATAAGACAGACGCAACTATGACTACAGATCAGACTGACAACGCTAACGTGGATGCCCAAGACGAGAATAAGTTAATCGCGGCACGACGCGAAAAACTTTCTGCGATTCGCGAGAAGCGCGTTGCGTTTCCTAATGACTTTACGCCAAAGGCGAGTTCAGAAAAACTGATTGCGCAGTACGATGCAAAAGACAAAGCGGCGCTCGAAAGCGAGGCGGTTCAGGTGTCGGTTGCTGGGCGCATAATTCGCATGCGCGGCCCGTTCACTGTGATTCAAGACGGTGCTGCGCAGATGCAGCTTTACATGAACAATAAATCGCTCCCCGAAGAGTTAGTTGAGGAGTTTAAGGCACTAGATCTTGGCGACATCATAGGCCTCGAAGGCGAGCTGTTTAAAACAGGCAAAGACGAGCTCACAATCCGCGTTGCGAGTTTTCGCCTCTTAACCAAGTCGCTCAGGCCACTGCCGGATAAGTTTAAAGGACTGACTGATACCGAAATGCGCTATCGCCAGCGTTATGTCGACCTAATTGTGAATGAGGAGTCGCGCCGGATATTCGCCATGCGCTCGAAAATCGTACGCTGCATACGTGACTATTTCGAGGCCCATCAGTTTATGGAGGTCGAGACGCCAATGATGCAGGTAATTCCGGGTGGCGCGACGGCAAGACCTTTTGTCACGCATCACAACGCACTCGATCAAGACATGTTTTTACGGGTAGCCCCAGAGCTTTACCTCAAGCGATTGGTTGTCGGTGGCTTTGATCGCGTCTTCGAACTCAATCGCAACTTTCGCAATGAAGGGCTTTCTACACGTCATAATCCTGAGTTCACCATGCTCGAATTTTATCAGGCCTATGCGCAGTACACGGATCTCATCGATCTCACCGAAGATTTATTTAAAACGATAGCCGAAACGGTTCTCGGTACAACAGTGGTGCGCTACCAGGGATCCGAATACGATTTCTCAAAGCCTTTTGCGCGCCTCTCAGTGGTCGACGCCATCAAGAAATACTGCGGTGTTACAGACGACGCTGCGTTTGCAACTAAAGAGTCGGTTATGGCGCTTGCCGATAGTTCCGACGTGCATTACGACAAGGCATGGGGTAAGGGCAAGATTCTGATGGAGATTTTCGAAGAGAAAGTCGAGGCCGAACTCGATCAACCTACCTTCATTACAGAATACCCAATCGAGGTTTCGCCGCTAGCGCGACGCAACGAGGACAATCCAGAGATCACCGATCGTTTCGAACTTATTATCGGTCGACGCGAACTGGCCAACGGTTTTTCTGAATTGAATGATAGCGAAGACCAAGCGGAGCGTTTTAGGGCGCAGGTTGCGCAGAAGGACTCGGGCGATAACGAGGCTATGCACTATGACGAAGACTATATTCGAGCCTTAGAATACGGCATGCCACCGACGGCAGGTGAGGGTATTGGAATCGACCGACTCGTCATGCTGTTTACCGATAGCGCATCGATTAAAGATGTTCTGTTGTTTCCACACATGCGTCCGCTGCACGCGCAAGACTAGCGCTTCGAGCGCGCGATGAGCACTCTTGGTTTTTATGATGGTTTGAGTGAGGCGATGCCGCAGGAATGGCTAGCGAGCCTTGCGGCATTGCCTGGGCAGAGCGAGTCAAGCGTCATGACGCTACTGGCAAAGATCGAGCACAATCTGAAAGCAGAATCTGACGCGGGATATTCGATTTACCCAGGCCTGAATGAAGTTTTCTCGGCATTAGTGAAAACATCGCCGGCGCAGGTCAAGACCGTAATACTCGGTCAGGATCCGTATCACGGGGGTCAGGCGCACGGGCTTTGTTTCTCCGTGCGACGTGGTCACAAAATACCTCCCTCGCTGCGCAATATTTTTAGCGAACTTGCAGCCGATACAGATGTCCTCGAACCAGTAGAGGGCGATCTGAGCGAGTGGGCGGGTCGAGGAGTATTACTGCTAAATAGTGTCTTAACGGTGAGGGCGGGGGATGCAGGCTCTCACGAAACACTTGGCTGGGGACAGTTAACGGATCTGATCATGCAGGTGGTAGCGAAAGAATCCCGGCCTTGCGTATTTATTCTTTGGGGCAAGTTTGCTGCAAGTAAGAAAAAATTCATTGATGCGACGAGGCATCTCGTTATCGAGAGTCCGCATCCTTCGCCGCTGTCTTCGTATCGAGGCTTTTTCGGCAGCAAGCCCTTTTCTCGATGCAATCAATTTCTGCGTGAGCGAGGCAGAAGAGAAATTGACTGGTCGCTTTGAACTCAGTCTTCTCTCGATAAAGTAGTAATTTTAGGAGTCAGTAAATGAGTGAGCAAACCTGTATCGTTGTCGGCGCGAGCCATGCCGGCACGACCTTAGCCCTGCAGCTCCGCCGAGAGGGATGGGAGGGTAAGATTTTACTCATCAGCGAAGAAAATGAGTTGCCCTACCATCGTCCTCCGTTGTCTAAAGAACTCCTCGCGGGTAAAAAGACGCTAGATGAGATCCGTCTCCGGCCTGCAAAGTTGTTTACTGATAATGACGTTGAATTGATGCTCTCCACCCGCGTAGAGAAACTCGACATAGACGCAAAAACCGTACTCTTATCCGATGGCAGTTCTCGTCAGTATGACAAGCTTGCTATCTGTACTGGCGCCACTGTGCGCACGCTACCCGGCAGCGAAAAATTCGATAATGTGTTCACGATACGCAATGCAGCCGATATCGAAAAATTCCGGCCGCTGGCGACTCCGGATCGAAAGGTAGTCATCGTGGGCGGTGGGTATATTGGGCTCGAGGCAGCTGCTGTTTTATGCAGCATGGGGCTCGAGGTGACCGTTATCGAGGCGGCGAAGCGCGTTCTTGAGCGCGTAACAAGCGAAGTAATGTCAGCGTATATGACACAGCTTCATACCAGTAGGGGAGTGACGATCGTTGCCAATACGATGGTCAGCGAATTACGGGGTCACGGCTCGGTGGAGTCTGTTGTTTGCGCAGACGGTGCGGAGTATGAGGCTGACTTTGTTATCGCCGGAATTGGTGTGATTCCCAACGTTGGCCTGTGTGAAGAGGCTGGGCTCGCCACCGACCGCGGCGTGCTGATTGATGAAAATGCCCAAACAACTGATGCGAATATTTACGCGGCAGGCGACTGTGCTCGGCATCCGAGTGCGCTCTATCGCCGTCCACTGCTGCTCGAGTCAGTTCAGAATGCCACGGATCAGTCGCGCGTGGCCGCAGCGAATATTTGCGGCAAGGTAATCGCCTACGACGCGGTGCCTTGGTTTTGGTCAGATCAGTATGAGATTAAACTGCAAATGGTCGGTTTGAGCGATGGCTTCGATGAGCTTGCTATTCGCGGCACGCCCGAGGTCGGGAGTGAAAACGGCTTTGCGCTATTTTACTTAAAAGACGGTGTGGTCATCGCTGCTGACTGCGTTGGGCGACCGAAGGAATTTATGTTGGCGAAAAAACTAGTCAAAGACCGCGCAGCGGTCACTGCCTTGCGCTTAGCCGACGAGTCGATTGAGGTTGCCGCGCTTATTGCCGTGTAGTGCCAATGTGAGGCGTCGATGTGCAGGGGCTGGGCTTAGCGGCTGGGTTTAGTCACCGACGTAGATGCAGCCACTGGTGCAGGTTTCGCGTATTTCGACCTCGCACAGCTGAGGCAGGGCGGATGTAAGCTCTATCCAGATCCAGCGCGCAAGGTTTTCGCTGGTGGGGTTCTCAAGGCCTGGTATGTCATTGAGATAGTAGTGATCGAGGCGCTCGAGAATAGGCCGAAACGCCGCCTTAATATCTCCAAAGTCCATCACCCAGCCCGACTCTTCGCCAACCTCTCCCTGAACGCTAATCCTAACGACGAACGAATGGCCGTGGAGCCGAGAGCATTTGTGCTCTGGGGGCACGTTAGGTAGCCGGTGAGCTGCTTCGAAGGTGAACTCTTTAAACAATCGCATAATGTCGGGCTTCGTAATCGTGGCATAAGTTAAAGGCAGCCAAACCGGCAACCAAACAAAGAAACAGCGGGCGCTTATTCTAGCGATTTAGCCATTGCCTGTATATCGCAGCGGCGCTGAGCGAGTGGAATTTGGTCGTTGTGCAACCTGCTCTGCGTGAGCTCGTGGGTTTCGCAAAACACGAGAGGGGTTTTATTTAACCCGATGCACACATCTTGTTGACATACCTCCGATAGTCGGTAAAATGCGCCTCTCTCTGTGACACGGGTGATTAGCTCAGTTGGGAGAGCGTCGCCCTTACAAGGCGAATGTCGGGGGTTCAAATCCCTCATCACCCACCAATTTTCTAGCACGCTTTCTCAGCGCTGTCTGAAAGCTGGAACCACGTAGTAGCCGAAGGCGAGCCGAACATCTCGTCTTCATCAAAAGGTCGCTACGAGGACATTGCAAGAGTTGCGGACCGGTAGTTCAGCTGGTTAGAATACCGGCCTGTCACGCCGGGGGTCGCGGGTTCGAGTCCCGTCCGGTCCGCCATATTTTCCTTGAGATTGAATCTCTTTCTCAGCTCTTATAGCAATACCTGCCTTAGGTATGCATATCACTCTATCTGCGACTCTACTCGAACAGACCATCTGGCTCTTCGTCACATCTTTTCTTGTGGGCAAAATATCGCAAATAAGCGTCTCTTGATCTTCTAATTACTACTAGGCCTCAATTTCAAGGTGTAGTGGTCAACCAAAACTGGACACCAAATAAGGGCAGTCCAGTCGGAGTCCACACTACACTTCTCTTTAATGAAGGCTAGGGATTTGAGGTTAAGACGATTGAACTTGTCATCACTGCGTACGAAGTTTTCTGACGAAGTTAAAAGTGTTACAGCAGTTGCAAGACTCCGCGCACGCTAACGCTAGAAGTAAAAAGTGAGAACAGCAGGATGGCAGTCAACACGATATTTCCTGTAGCGCCACTGCAATGCTCACCCATTAGATCTTTGCGGTTACTTAGATAGAATATACAGGCGACTGTGAGAGGCAGTATCACCGCATTGAATGCCTGAGAGACGATCATCACGAACACGGGTCTCGCTTCGAAGAGTGGCACAACAAGGCCGAGGAGAGAAATAACAAACACCAGAATACGATACTTCGCGAGTCTCATGTCTCTTTCAAGCCCGGCGTAGTCGCATAGTAGCCAGGGCAGCATAAGTACATTCGGGAACTGCGACGACACGCCGGCGGCGATCAATCCAACAGCGAATAGCGATGTCGCTAGAGTCCCAGCGAGCGGCTTAAGTAGTTCGATCATCTGATAGGCTTGAGTCAGCGCGTAACCTTCCTTGTGCAGGGTGCCCGCCGCCGCAGCCATAATTGAGGCGCTGATAATGAACATCAGCGTGACGCTCAATAGCGCGTCGTTACGCTGCCTAGAATAGTCGGCAAGCGTCCAGCCAGCCTCCTTGACTAAGGTGCTGCGAATAATGAAAAGTCCTGAGAATACAGTGGTTCCAATCATAGAAGCTATGACGAGCAGGGGGCTTGTACTAGCCGTGTTACCCATTACTGGCACGGAGGGGATGAGTCCGCTTAGGATGTCATCGGGTGACGGCATCAGTATAAAGAAATTCATGAGGAAGCATGCCGCCATAATTGCGACGATGACCGCTAGCGCGCGTTCGAAAAATTCAGTTCGGCCGTTCCAGAAGATAAAGTAGACGAGGCTGACGAAGAAGCCGGCGAAGAGAATGCCCGGAATGCCTCCCTCGACGAAATCCTTGGACCACTCGTGGCAGATATCTGCGACTATTCCCATCACTCCCATCACGCTGCCGCAGACACTCGCTGTAAGTGCAACGATAAAGAAGAGACCAATACCTGGATGGATGTGACGCTTGAATGCGAAAAGAGCTGTCTCGCCCGTGACCAGAGTATAGCGACCATAAATATTAATCATAAAGAATGTACAGAGGCATGAGGCGACAAGAGCCCAGAGAAGTGACATGCCATAGTCGGCGCCAGCCTTAGCCATTGCCGTTACGCTGCCGGTCCCAATATTAAAGCCCAAAAGGAAGATCCCGGGGAGAAAGAGCGAAAGCGCGGCGGTAAATTTTTTAATCATTCTGTTTTCAGTCTCTCTGATATTTTCTAATTATTATTAGTTGCGTTGATCATCATCGCCCGCTCAATTCCAAGATTTTCGATGTTTTTAAAGTGCGAATCAGCGGCGCGAACTAGCTCGTAGCAGTGAAAGCATCGAGAGGTCTGGGCGCCAACTAGTGAGAGATAGGCGCGCGTAATCGATTCTTCTTGCTGATGGGTATAGGACGAAATTTGCTCACGTAAAGGATCGACAATTTCGTCATTTTTAGCAGCTTTGCGAAGGGCGGCAACCCAGGCGCCGAGTGCGAATTCGAGCCTATTAGTAGATTTCCCCTGCTCTAGTGCGTCGTTGATGGCAGGAATCCAGCGCTGAAGAATTTTTTGGGAGCTATCGCTATTAACTTGCAACACAGCGTATGGCAGGTGGATGTTTCGAAAACGGGCGAGAGCCGCACCGATCGCCGCCGTGCCATTGATTGTCGGTGGCAAAAGCGTTGCCGGTAGAATTTCCTGCTCGAGTGTTTGTTGAGTGAATTTAGCGAAGTCGGGCCGTGCCAACGCTTCGTGAATAAAGGTGTCACCTGCGAGATAGCCGAGCGCAGCTAAGATCGAGTGCCCCGCATTTAGCAGTCTTAGCTTAGCGCGCTCGTAGGGTGCGATGTCGGGTACGAAGAGTGCGCCCACCTCATCGAACGGTGGTTTTCGTCCTATGAATCTGTCTTCTATTACCCACTGTGTGAAAGGTTCGGTAGCCACGGGTGCACGGTCGCTGCACCCTAATTCGCTTGCGACCCGCGTGATCAGCTCGTCGCTTGTCGCCGGGGTTACCCTGTCGACCATAGACGAACAGAAGGCGACATGTTCCCTAGTCCACTCGAGTGCGGCGGTTGAATGTGCCTGCAGTAGGCGCTCAACGCCTATCCGAAGTTTGTCGCCTCCAGCATTAAGGTTGTCGCAGCAGAGCACTGTGAGCGGGGCGCCAGAGAGATGTGCACGTTCTATTAAAGCAGCAGCAATAAAGCCATAAATAGTCAGCGGCCTTGCGAGCGATCGCAGATCTTGAGCGAAATCAGGGTGATTGCGGTTGAGTTCGTCGCTCTCGAGACAGTATCCTTTTTCGGTAATCGTGCAAGTCACTAAGGCGGTTTCTGAACTAGCTACCGCATAGATAACAGCCCCCGGCGCCTCACTGGCTACAATGATTTTGCTGATCGCGCCCAGTATGCGGTATTCAGATTTCTCGCCAAGGATAAGTTGGGTGTAGAGATAATCTTGAGGCTCCAGCCTGTCTCGGATAGTCGGTGAGCGCATAGATACGCCGGTAATACCCCAGTCTGTCTCGCCTCGGTTCAGCAGTGCGTCACAATAGGCTGCCTGATGCGCGCGATGAAAATTGCCCACACCGAAATGTACGATACTCGACCTAACAGCCTCTCTAGTATAGGTTGGACGCTTGATGCTTGGTGGCAGGGCGTGAAGGCTATCCCAACGCAGTTTAGTCATGAGCTATTACCTTCCGAGTGACTCCGGACAGAGTGATAACTAGCGCTCGGCATAGAGATAAGGGCCAGCCCACTGGTATTCGACACTATCGATACTCAGCGTATGGACAGTGTTTGGGTCGGCGTTGTTATTAGCCATGGCAAAGAATTTAGTCTCACCCGAAGTGAGCTCAAAAGTGACGGCTGTATAATCTGCGCCGTCTCTTATAACCGTTAAATTGAGAACATGGCTGCTGGAATCGAC